>Ga0209589_1011788_pt1 | contig 12150 bp, 16 predicted proteins | sample CowpeawhiteBW_FD_187525 | JGI IMG/M metagenome (GOLD analysis project Ga0209589, IMG submission 187525) | Root nodule microbial communities of legume samples collected from California USA - Cow pea white BW (SPAdes) (version 2) | ecosystem: Host-associated > Plants > Roots > Nodule | place: USA...
GAGAGATGGTGTGTTTTAAAATAATGAAACTCGTTTATAACAATTCTATTTATACTAAAATCTTTTAATATTAAAATAATCGAGTCTCACTATTTTTAAACCACTATCACTTTTAAAACGCCATTTTCTAGGGTCTTACAAGTAGTAGCCCTAGCTCGTTTCCTACCATAGCTAACTTGAAGGCAAAACCTCTCTTCAAACTCCTAAAGGGGGCCTAGAGTTAGTTTGGACAAAAGAGTGTGAAACGATGTTCCAACGAAAGGAGACCAGATCACTTGGTTGCACCATAGTGTTGATGGAGCGTCTAATAGGAGGGGCAATGGAGCCGACATAATTCCCAAAGGTCCCGACGACTAGTCATGGAACAAGCCATCCACTTAAACTTCAGAACCTCTAATAATCAGACAGAGTATGAAGCCCTCTTGGTTGGGCTTCAGCTCGCCCATGAGCTAGGGGTCAAGAAGTTACACTACCACAATGACTCCCAACAAGTTGTGTGCTGAGTAAAGGGAGATTATCGGCCCAAAGAATCTTCCCTCCTCAAGTATTATCACATTGTTCATAACCTTATCAACTAGCTCGAAGGCTTTGAGATACATCACATACCTAGGGAGGAAAAAGTAGATATATTGTCCAAGCTAGCCAGCACAAAGAAGCCCGACCAACATCGAACACTCATCCAGCAAACCCTATTCAGTCCTAGTTGGGGATATGATAGCGTCCTACAAGTTTCCAACAAGACATCCACCTGGATGACTCCAATCTATATGTACCTAACAAGGAACGAGCTCCCCGCTAGCCCTATAAAGGCCAAATGAGTAGGACGACAAGCCTCCTTTTACACCATGCACAACGGTGAACTATTCTGGAAAGGTTTTTCCGCGCCCCTACTCAAATTCCTCGATCACGAGTAGGATAAGTACGCCCTTACCGAGATACACAACGACATCTGCGGGATGAACTCAGGCGATCGTTTCATGGAAGCCAAGGTGCTAATATCCGGGTACTACTGGCCTACGCTAAGATAGGACGCTTACAAATACATCAAGAAATTTCTTAAGTGTATACAATTTGGGTCCCTACATTAGATCCCCCAAAAAAAACTACATAGCTTCATGACCCCTTGGCCCTTTGCCACATATGGTTTGGAGATACTAGCTCCCTTCCCTTCGTGAAGGGTCATGTAAAATTCCTAATCGTGGTTATCAACTACTTCATCAAATGGATAGAACCATAACCATTGACCACCATCACAGTCTAACAGGTACAAAATTTTCGCTTGAAAAATATCATTTGGCGTCACAAACTACCTCACTTTCTCATTACTAATAATGGTCGCCAGTTCATATATTACGGCTTCGAGCGTTTCCTTAGTCAACTCAACATCAAACATAGGCTATCACAAGTAGAGCACCCCTAGACAAATGGGCAAGCTGAGGCTGCCAATAAGGCAATCCTTACCGAGCTTAAGAAAATGTTGGGGAAAGCCAAGGGGCTCTAGGTTGAGGAGATCCTGACAATCCTCTGGGGCTACCATTGTACCCCCTAATCTGCAACGCAAGAAACCACTTTTAGACTCACACACAACGTTGATGCCATGATACCCGTCAAATTCGGGGAAACCTCTTGGCGTCGACAACATTTCGACGAAGATAATAACAATGGCAAACTTTGGACTAACCTAGACCTCATCCATGAGGTCTGCAAAGAAGCCCACGTAAGGGTAGTAGCAACCCATCATAGAGGAGCACGACGATACAATACCTGGGTCCGTGAACAAGCATTCCAAAAGGGCGACCTAGTATGAAGAATGCTTAGCAATGCATGCAAAGATAAAACGGAGGGAAAACTCACTCCCAAATTGGAATAACTAAGCGGTAAGCCCTTCCTAGGACATGGAATGCCACTCACCTAAAAATTTACTATAGTTAGAACCGTCGAGGACGTGTGTACTCTTTTTCCTCACTCCGATTTTATCCCTAAAGAAGGGTTTTGCTGCATGAGGTTTTAACGAGGCACATCGGCTAGCATTATTTGTCCATTATTTGTGCATTCTTTGCATAACAAGCCCTCTCTAACGAGGCAATACTTGAAGCCTTCTACGAGGCACCAAGACCTTTTTAACAAGGAACTACTTGAAGCCCTCTACGAGGTACCAAGCCCTCTTTAACAAGGCACTACTCAAATCCCTTTATAACGAGGCACTAAGCCCTTTCCAATGAGGCATTACACTAAGCCCTCTCTAACGAGGCACGACACGAATCCCTCTCTTACGAGGCAAACAAACATATAAATAAACATTAACTCCAATCAATACTAATATTAAAACACAAAGATAATTTGTCCATTAACAACTTTAAAACTTGTTTATGGCTAATCTATTATAGGTTACACACCTAGATGGACCATTTCCATCGGCTTCAACCATAGCTACAAGATCCTTAACCTCAATAAGCTCCACCATCTAGGGGTCCACTTCCATCACCACCGGCTCGATCTCATTAGTAGTTGCAACACCTCCCTTGGTAATCTCCTTAGCCAGCTCCTCAATAGTGTCTTCCCCAACAAGAGCCCTATTAAAAACATCCTTCTCAACATCGAACTTAGACAAGTCAATGTTAGGGATGAAGAAGGCAACATGCCTCTTAGCCTTCTCAAAACCTTGTGCGTATGCCACCATGCCTCCCTCCACGAACTTGGTCGACTCCTCCTTCAAGCGCTGCACCTTGGCCTCTAACTCAACAATCTTCATAGTCACAACCTCTAGGACGCCTACTTTGGTCATTAATGTATCAAAAAGAACCTTGGCTTTACCCATGTCATTTTCCAGGCTGCTATTTTCCACAGTTAGCTCGACCTAGCACTTCACATGAGCATCTAGCTCCGCGTCTTCGAGGGACCCCTACTTGACCAACTCGTCATTAACAACCTTCAAATCCATCAGGCCAACCTTCAACTGACCTAGCCTGGCGTCCTTCTTTGCCAATGTGTTCCCCCATTCCACCTCTTTTTCCTTCAGTAGATGCTGATAAGTTGTTGAGGCCTCCTCCAAACGACGTTTCTCCCTTTTAGCCTCACCCAAATACTCCACTAGCCCCTACCTCTTTAGCAACTTCGCCTTCGCCACACATACAATGGCCAACACTTGGGCGAACATCACTTTGCTAGAGTCCAGACTAGAGTGGACTACTGCCTTCTTCACTAGTTGACGATCGTAGGTGCTAAGGAAGTGCTCACACTCGATATCCTTTCCCTATTATCTCAAGTGGCACAATGACTCCCCCTGGCGTGGCTGCAAAAATGTGCTCCAACCGGTAAGGAAAACCCTGGCACAATATTTCATGTGTCTCGCTAGAAGCAGGCCCTATGGACATCCCCATCGCAGATGTCCCAGTACCCACAACTGGCTTTGGATCCTCATGCATAAGCTCGAGACCTTGAGGACCACCACCACGCTCCCTAGAAGTACCCTCCAAGGACAAGGCCACAACTTAGGCCGCCACTTCCGCGCCTGCAGGAACCTTCTATGGAGTGAGGGTTAGTTTAGTCGCCTTAGGTGCCGCTTCCTTCACCAGCGTAGCCTCACTCGTCTTATGTCTTTTAGTGGCTGGAGCAATAGCAAGGACAACGGTGGAAACAACAACCTGCCCCTTTTTCTTCGCATGCACTACCTTCCATACCTTGTAATCAAAACCTCTTGATGACATAACTTCAACACAAATCCATAAATCCAGAGTTAGCATATCAACCTTGAAATACAACATCAAACATAGTCACAACCTAGTCACCAACCTTACCCATGAAGGCACTAGGATCCTCAACGTCAAGGACATACAACAGTTCCTTGACTTCTATGGGTTGAGGAAGCTGTCTGATTAGCTCAACCAACCTAGTCTCCTCGACGCTTAACACACCATCCGACATTGAGGTAAACTTGCCAGGATGCGACCAACATATAGGAAAATGTGTCACTAGAGTGCCCAGGTGAAAAAATATTGAGTGGTGGACTTGGGAGAGGCAACCTTCAATTTAAAGATCTTCCCTTTGAAATGTTTGAATTACTAGGAATATACGGTGAAAAGAAGGCCAACCCTGAGACAACCATTCAATGAAACCCAACCAACCTTGGCATCGTGTTTCAATTGATAAACATACTTGAACATGTTGGGAGTAAGGGTTAGGCTAAGATGCTCATACACTATCTCAAACGCCTTGACAAAACCCCAACTTGGGATGCAATTGAATTGGCACTATGTATATTACACTAAGGGTCGGCCTAAAAATCAGACAAGGCAAATGACACGTTAAATACTCGAAAAAACTCGTATACATAGGTCCCAACCCCATCCTCTTTCAAAAAAATGAGAAAACACCTTATCATCCTACGAACAAGGTAGGGTGATCAACCCCTCAGACTGATACTCAAACGTATAGTAGCCCACTTCATCTAGAACCCAAGTATATTGGGGGTCCATGATGTGAGGAAAATAACCCCCCTCCTACACCTCAGGAACTGGCTCTTCAGATGAACCTACGACTGGAACAACCCCCTTTCCCTTATCAAGCTTCCTTTTCTGGGCACCGCAATGATAACCACATGAGGAGTGACGAAGAGAGGGTGCACATAAATCCTTTCTCTAGTGGCGACAAAGGGAGAACTCCCTCTAGCAGGAGGAACATCCCGTGCCATCATTAGTTGCCAACAATGATGCCTAAAATGAAGAGTAGGGGACAAAGAAGTAGAAGACATACCTACTAAAGAAAGAGAGCAAGGAAACGCATTGGCAGGGCAACCAAACAGCGGGAATGCCAAGTGCGAACTGGCATGGGGAGGAAGAAACTAAAACATTAGAGCCAATTCAAACCAATTTAAAGAGCAAAGCGACTTGCCCTAGCGCGTTTTGGGCCTTAGCCAACAGGCCCATAACAATCCCTCATCTCAGGAAAAATCAAACCATCCTAATGCTACCACGTGGCACGCGATCACGAAATGACAAGACATGTCATCATTACAACAAAAGCCATTCATAAATGCACCAGTTCCTGAAGAAGCCTACACAACATGGTAACATCTCACCAAAGCTTCCTAGCATTACAAGCATGCCCAACACGGCAACACCTTCACAAGCTTGCTCAGCACGATAACACCTCACCAAAGCCTGCCCAACATGACAACACCTTACCAAAGCTACCTATCACGACAAAGCCTGCTTAGCACGACAACACCTTCCCAAGCTTGCCCAGGACAACAACACATCACCAAAGCCTGCATAGCAAGATAGCTCAACACAATCAGCCACCACTAGAAGTAACAACCCCTTCATCGTACTCTCAAGAACGGGGGTGCTTAGTGTACCTACCCATCCTAACACTAAACGCGACCCAACAAGACCCAGCCCACTCTACGTAGTCACTCGATCATGTCTTCACATATCCATTAATCTTGGAACCACGATCGCAACCACCCCAAATATCTAGTAAAGATATTATGGCCTGATATCATGGTGAGGCAGTTATATATATAAAACGATCTGCCACGTCCTAGGTTTTATTAACACTGTATATGCAGTTTACTCCACCTTACTTTGGGACACATGAGCTATCTCTTTCACTTTCAAACATACTTAGGCATCAAAGAATCTTTTGCAGGTGGGGCTTCCTCTCACAGACACTTGGAACCTCATTCGGATCCTTCTACCTGTAAACGATCTTTCTAGTAAGAACAATTGAATTAAACAATATCAGTAGACACATCATTATCACAAAATATAAACTTAATTAGTAATTTTGCTTCTATTTAGATATTCAAATAGTTTTTGGGTCTCTATTTTTTGAGACTCAATTGAGTTTCTATTCTCTTAAAAAGATTTAATGTAACCATTTCTCTTAAATTAAATTAACGTTGTTTGAAAGGTGTTTTAAGGCACCATTTGAATCATCTTTTTTTTTGAAATTTATTTATTTTATTTTTTTCTCCTTCCACTTTCCTTCACCTTTGTCCACCTCCATCCACTTCTAACTTTTTTCTTCCACTTTCCTCAACCTTCCTTCTCTTTCCACCACCCACCATATAGAAGGTTAGCCATCTTTATAAAATTAGAAAAGCCCAAAGGGGTCCTAGCTTTGAGTTTTTTTTCTAATTCAAAGCCCTGAATATTTCTCAACCAAAATCCCCCACCCTATGTAAGAAGTGAGTCTTGTAAATACGAAAGAAAACTTTTCAACATAAAATGGGGCTTAACAAGGAAATTTGGAAGAAAAGAAACTTTGAGTTTAGTTGGAAAATATGAAAAAAGCATAATAAAGTTTTTCACTCACTTTGCTTGTACCTTGTTTGGTGGGATGTGGAAGGAGGTAGAAGATGGTGGTGGGAGGTGGTTGCAAATGGAGGGAGGTGGAGGAAGGTGGAACGAGGAGGAGGAAAGTGGAGGGAAAAGAAAGAAGGTGGAGGGAAAAAGAAAAAGGTAGAAAAAAATAAGAGAGGTTCCAAGGTATAAAATGACCTAAATGTTCACATATGACACCTTCCAAACGACCTTTGCTTCTATTGGATTAGAAGGAAACTTGTTAGTGGTCAAGAATATGATGATTGTAATCATCCAATTAGGTGCAACTTAAGAAACTTGTACTATATCTTTGAAATCCTAGTTGGGTGTTGTGAGTGTTTCCTGGATGATAGTTTGGTATTGCCCTTTTGTTTTAGTGTTGGGTAGCTTACACAACATGTTGACATATTATGTTGTCACACCATGTTAAAGGTTGTCTAAAGGTGTGAAGGATTGTCGGATAAAATAGTTGATTTAACCACCATGTCATCTACATAAAATTCCATGAGACTTGTGAGTACCTTATCCATCAAGTGTTAGTATGTTGCTTTGACATTTTTTAGGAAAAAGGATATCACTTTGTAACAAAAGTTAGCACCCTAAATATTGATGGGATACCTTTAGCCAAGTGCCCTAAGAAAAGAGCTATGGCTAGGAGGATACAAGAAGAATAGGCCTCAACTGAGCATGCAAGGCCCAAGATGAATTTCACATGGGCCATGGAAGATGTGAAAACCTAGCTTGGGACTCTTTACTTGTAGATACTAGATTATGATTTAATTTTTGGCTTTGTATTTTGGTCCTAGTAGAAAAGGGTTTTCTTTGTGCCATGTATTGGGCCTTAGACGAAATTGGGCTTTATAAGTAATTTGGACCGAGAAGAGAATTGGGCCTTGAAATTGGCTTAAATTGGAGCACATGGCTAGAGAGATCTAGAAGCTTCAAAGCTTGCTCTCCAAGGTTCCAAGTAAGCGTCCCATGGCAAGGAGAGTGTGATTTGCTTATGTGGAAAGTCACACCTCCCATATGCTCCCTTTTGACTCTAGAATTCAACTTTCTAGACTCCTTTTTCCCTTCTCTTTTTGGAGACTCCTTAGTCTCATTTTAACCTAAACATAGAAGGCTTAGGATATGAATTTTTCAGCTTGAAATTTAGTAGATAATTGTTGCCAAAATGTGTGCACATCTTCTCTTCATTGAGCTCACTCTAGAGTAGCCTTCTTGTTAGTCCACTCTAGCTTACTTCCTTGAAAGTTGGCCCACCTCTCTTAAGAAACCTTTCACCTACACTCAAACAAAACACTTCAAGCCTTTTTCCTTCATGCATATGCGTCCAACGTCAACTGTGGAGCCTTCCATCTTCACGCAAGCTTCCATGGAGCCAAGAAGAAGCCATCATGTGGTATCATGAGCCTTTGTTGCCCTCGACTTGGAGGAGTTAAGTGTTTCTTCTCCATTTTTCTTTCAATTTCGAGTTGTTCATCTCTTCTCCTACTTGTCTTGCTATTTTTTTTTTTCGATTAATTTGAGTGTTCATGTCTTTTTGCATTGGTTCAACTTGATTTGCTTGATCTTGAACCATCTATGTGTGCTTTAGGTGTTCTTATGTTTCTACTGTTTGCCTTTCATTTTGTTCAGTCATTCTTTATTTTTGTTCGAATATATCCTGTTGTTTTGAGTTTATTTTTATTTTAAGATCTATATGTTGTGTCGAGAGTCATGTTTAGTCCATATATGTTATATGTCATTACTTCTTTGCTTAGCTTCTATTTTGCTTTGAATTGGTGTTGTATCATTGAATGGTGGTGTGTGTTGAATTATTGCAAATTTAATGCTTAAAATTGAATCTCCACTCTCTCTTGGAGCCTTGGAAATTCACCTTGGTTATCTTAATGTCCAGTGAGAATTTTCCTTGTACTTGCTTAACATCACCATAAACTACACCTAAATTTACATTCTGTAGTTACTTTTATGTAATTTTCCATTTCTATTTTTTTGAGTTCAAATTGTTATTTAGAACTTTGAAATGTCAGAGTTAAGTTTCTTTTGTGTTTCATGATCTCCTTTTGATTCCTTTAAGTTTCCTTCTCCATTGTTCTTCATGTTTTTGTTAAAAATGCAAATGATCAAGCACAGTGTAGTGGTAATTCTGGATTAAGTGGGAAAAGTGTCGTTGGAAAATTCATAAAAAGAAAGGAAAAGAGCACACAGAAAAAGAATATAAAAAAGTGCCAAAAAGGATCAAAAGAAAAGATCAAAAGAAATTAGCAAAAGAAGTACACTAGGGCAATATTTTGTTCAAAAATTGTGTAGTATTTTGCTCACTATTTGCGTCAATTACAACCATTATTTTTGCCAATTTTGAGCCTTTATATGTCTTGGCTTGATGCTAAATGAGTTGCCTAGTGCACCATGGGTTCATAAGCTTGTAAAGACAAGAAGTACTCAAGTTTGATTAAGTTTATTATTCTAGTACCATTCTCTACATAATTCCCTTAAGTTCCTATCTTGTTTCTCTGCCTTATTTCTAGTTTGTCAATTCTTTGTTATTTCTTTAAGTTTGTTTGGGCAATATTTCATTTTTAGTTTAATAATCTTAATTTTGTGCCTTTCTTGCTTTAATTCTTGGCCTCTTTTGGTTTGGTTACTATTCTTGGTGTATACATCTTTTTAGAGGTGATCTAACTTCTCAAGGTAGCATCCTAGGAAGTGGAAGTACCTAGCCATAAAAAAGAGTCTACTCTTGGGAGAAAGCAATAAGAGGAGATGCAAGAGTGAAAACCTTGTGAGGAGTAAGTTTTGAAGACAAAAAGGAGAGAAGGATTTTACATTTTTGTGTAGTTTGATTGTCTTCAATTTGAGTTGTAAAATTGTAATGTTTTCCTTCTTGTTTTCACGACCTATTTAGGTGTCTTGGGGGAGTCTTTGGTACACAATCCCATCTTCTAACTAGAACCTATTCTATACATTAGTGAGGTACTTTTAGTGGTGGAGTTTTGAAGGTTCCAAGTACGTTCCAATGTCACCAAACTTAGGTCGTACATAACTTTTAAATTCTTACTTTTATTTCTTGTTTAATAGCTTAGTGTGTGTCAAATTAGTCTTTGGTTTAATTTCATCTAAGAAGTTTTAAACAAGAGCTTTAAGTTACCTTAGCTAGGAGAGACTTTGTATTTAAGCAATCCAAGTGATTGACCTCTCTTTCCTAGAGGAGAACTAAAATTTTTTGTTATTCACTTCTTCTTTGATATTCTCTTAAAAGACCAAAAGCTTTAAAACAAAAAAATGTCTCAACCTTCTTCTTTTCAAGTTATTAGTCCTTCAAGTGAAGAAGAAATAAATTAGAAACAACTTGCTTTTGATTTGAAAGGACTATTGCACTAGAAAGAAGATGATTGCTAGAGAAAAAGAAAGACAAGAAAGAGATAGATTTCATCAAGTTTTAGAAGAGGAAAGGAGATGAACTAGAAATATGGAGAGGTTGCATGACAAAATGAGTAATAGGAGTCAAGATTTGTACTCCCATACTCCTACACTAGTCACACACTATGAAAAAGAAGATAATAAACTAGTGGATAACTTCTACCAATGCCCTCCTCCTCTAAGAAAAGAAAGAAGAGAGCCTAGGGAACCAAGAACAATTAGAGTAGACATCCCTAACTTTTATGGAAAAAATGATGTTGAAGCTTATCTTGATTGGGAAATGAAGGTCGAGCAGCTATTTGCTTGCCATCAAATTAGTGAGGAGATAAAAGTACTTTTAGCTACTCTTATCTTCTAGGGCAATGCTATATATTGGTGGATTGCCCTAGAAAGAGATAAGAGAATCAATCAATTTCTCGAGGTCAAAAATTGGAATGATCTTAAATGAGCCCTTAGGAGGAGACATATCCCCTCCTACTATCATAGAGAGCTAATGGATAAGTTCTAAAGACTTCATCAAAATAAGATTAAAGTGGAAGAATATAGACAAAAGATGGAGTTGTACATGATGAGGGTTGGGATTGGGGATTTAGAGGATGCCACCATTTTAAGGTTCCTTAGTGGACTAAGTCTTGAGATAAGAGGTAAAGTAGATTTGTTGCCCTACCAAGACTTAAATGGCTTGGTTCAACTTTGCATAAAGGTAGAGCAAAAAATTATAAGAAATTTTGTTCGAAATGACTACTCTAACTCTTACACCAAGAAGGACTTCAAGAGGGGGGTTAAGCAAGTTAAAGAGGGACCCTCCAAAAGTTTGAAAGATAAAGAGAAGGATAACCCAAGCAAAGGTATATCTGCATGTAACATCTTGGCTGAATATTACTAATTTTAAATAATATAAAGTAAAAGAAATAATAAAGTCACATTTATTTAAATGTCTTTCCCAAAATGCGGGAAATTAAAAACATTTCTTAAACTCATCCAATTAAACCATAGTGTTCCAATAATCCATACTAGTTCATATTTTTGTAAAAAATACGGTTTACAAAAATCTGAAAATAAAATGATAGTAAACTTGTATAAAAAACTTTCCCATGCTAGCTCCTATCTGGCTCTATGCCTCACCAGCATCACCTGGAACATCATTTGCTCCTGTGTGACAAGTCACACGATCATTGCCAAATACACACAGAAAGGGTGAGCATAAACAATTAAGATATAAGTTAATAAAATTAAGATACACCCAACTATTTTATTCTAAATAATTCTTGACCAAGACATTATTACCCCAAGGTTTTTCAACCTGCAAGTCACACAAATAATTGACCGTGGACTTAGGATACATGATGCTCCCACGAACCTGCCCACTCGTTGTCCTGCCTCTACGAACCTCCCCGCTCGTAGTCCAAATCTATGGACCTCCCCGCCCGTAGTCCAACACATGTGATCCACCAACTACGAATCTCCTCACTCACAGTATCTCTCAAGTGTGAGCACGGAACATACGAACCTCCTCGCTCGTATCCCCACACGAGAGTATTAGGATATGAACCTCCATGCTCATATCATCACATGTTCACCACCATCCATGAACCTATCCGATTCTTGATCCAAGTTTCACATCGCAACATCAAAACGAAATTAAGAAACGTACACTGTGCTACACAAGGTACATACTCAAGTTGGTCTTGGTGATTCCAATGCTTCCACGAACTTGCCCGCTCGTGGTCCAACTCTATGAACTTCCCCGCTCGTAGTCCAACTCTACGGACCTCCCCGTCCGTAGTCCAACATACGTGATCCACCAGCAATGAACCTCCCCGCTCACAACATCTCTCAAGTTTGAGCACAAAACATACCAACCTCCCAGCTCATATCTCCACACGAGAGCATCAAAATATGAACCTCCCCGCTCATATTATCATGTGTTTATCACCAATCATGAACTTACCCGCTTATGACAAAATCAAGCATATCCTAGACCAGGACCAACACAACAAGCCATGCAAAACATATCACAAACGCACCCTGCCACTACACGATCGCCTAGCGCAGTGATGAAGGCGTGACCACCTCCTTAGAAGCTCCCTCAAGAAGGATCACTAGAAGCATGTCTAGAAGGGAGTCTTCTATTCCATCACCTTTATCTTTGTTTTGCATTACTTTGGTTTGAATTCCCTAAGTTGGTTTCTAGTTGACTTATTTTGGTTGACTTGTTGACTTTGATCCAAAGTTGACCTTTGACCAATATTAGATTAACTTAAACCAACATGTTAATCCTTGTTTGTCTTGTTTTGTAGGTAATTAAGAGAAAGTAGAGCATGGCTAGGTGGCACTTGGTGATTGGAGCACTTGGATGAAGTGGAAGAGAGAGGAAAGCAAAAAGCATAAAGCAAAAGCA
>Ga0209589_1011789_pt1 | contig 12150 bp, 15 predicted proteins | sample CowpeawhiteBW_FD_187525 | JGI IMG/M metagenome (GOLD analysis project Ga0209589, IMG submission 187525) | Root nodule microbial communities of legume samples collected from California USA - Cow pea white BW (SPAdes) (version 2) | ecosystem: Host-associated > Plants > Roots > Nodule | place: USA...
CTAATAAGAAAGAAATTTGAGAAACACTAGTGCAAAATAAGCTTTTTATACCTACATTATTATACCTGTTCAAATCCATCAGGTATAAAATGAGAGGTAGATGACAATTTTGTAAATAATGTGAGATCTTTTATGCCAATTATACTTTCAACCGGTATAAAAATTAATATGATGACATTTTTGCAATATTAAAAAGAACTTTTTATACCGGTTATAATTAGAAATGGTATAAATTTCGTATATATATGATTTCTTTTAATTTTAAAAACAAATATTATACTTGTTGACTTTGGAACCAGTACAGTATGTTTCTCATTTCCCATTTATTTCCTTCGTTCCCTTTCCCTTTTCCTTAACACGGTTCTTCTTCCAACATAGTTCATTGCTTTGTCGTTCCCGTTTCCCAACACTCACTATCACTATGCGAAGTCACCGTCGCCGTCACCGTGCGAAGTCACCGTCGCCGTCACCGTGCGAAGTCGCCACCACCGTGCGAAGTCGCCTCGTCATGGTCGCATGTTGTTTTTGTGGTCTTCCTCTGCTAGCATCACTATCGCATTGTGTTATCTTCATTGGCGAAATACCTGGTCTCCTAGTCTATGTCGCCTTCATCGTCCATTTTCTCCATTTGAAGGTCAGCATTTGAACCCTAACCACACATTACTCTTATTTTGTTGAATGAATGAAATTGATAGTTTTGTTCCTTTGCAGGAGAGAAATTATATTGTTTATGTCTACAATGACTCATGCTGATATTTAGAATATATCTATTTACTCTGAATTTAAGATTTGTGTTTGGATTATTTCCTATTATTGCTAAATTTGTTGTATCCTTCCATCTCTTGTCCAATATGTACTTTGTAGTTTCTTAGTGACAATTTACCGTTCACATTACCCTGTTTGTCTACTATGAAGAAAATAGGATGTAATTTTCGTTCATGTCTTTTTGTACTAAGAACTTAATGAATTGTTTATTTCTAAGGCACAAAGTGGAGGGAGGAGATTTTGCCCCCTCATTGTTTCCTCTCCTCTCCTCCCTTCTGAATTTACGCTTGAGCTGAATCTTAAATTTGCTTTGCTACTTCCTGAATTTATGTTGAATGGTTGTGGTGTATCCGGGAAATCAGAGACAGATGAATCAAGTACCAGGAAAAAGTATTTCATGGTTATAGGGATCAATATAGCTTTCAGTAGCAGGAAACGAAGAGATTTTGTTCGTACAACTTGGATGCCACAAGGTGATTTAATGATCTTTCATCACTTTCTAGTTTTTCCTCTCAAAAAAGTTCTCCTTTAGCCTACTTAAGTAATTCCATGCCATCATGTATCTAATCCATGGTTTCTAATGGAACTTCATTAGCTAATGAAAGACAAAAGTTGGAGGAAGAAAAGGGCATAATCATACGATTCGTTATAGGTCACAGGTCAGACTTCTTTATATTCACTTTCCATTATTGTTGTGCTTTCCTACTTTTGATAATTCTGCTGCACTTATTTTCTCATGATCTCGGAACTTTCTTTTGTGGCCTACTATCAAATTGTACCCAACAGATAATTGTATTACCTCTTTCTGGTGCAAGTTGTGTTTATTTATATGATTTGATAGGGAAATGTGTTACCAAATATTTTCCATTTCTAAATGTTGATTTTGTTACTTATTATTATATTTTCATTATAAATAAGAATACTCATGCGCATACAAAACACAAAATTCATTATATTCCTTCTCGGTTTCATCTTTCTCACAATGGTACCAAAGAAGTAGCCTCCTTTAGGACCTGTTTTGTCTTAATCCTTTCACCGCACACCATAAACCTTTTTCTTTTTAATTTGCTTCTTGTCAAGGGCTAGTGTGATTAAATCTTTAGAACTGATAATTGAAATGCATTGCCCTAAACAAAAAGTGTGGCCATTGCACTAGGTTTCTTTTTTGGTGTTAAAGTAGTGGCAGTTTTTCCTATCTGAGTCTTTTCTTGCAATCAATGACTCATAATTGTTGAAATAACGTTGATGATGAGAGGAAAGTGGAGTTGATGATGAATGTTAATAATTGAGAAGTAGTAGTATGATGTGAGGGCATGAGAGAGTGAAGAACTTAAATTAGAAAGCGTTGAAGGAGAGAGACAAAAGAAACAGATCTATAAGCGAAGCAATGTGTTGGCTCTCTCAACAGCTGAACATTAAATTGGACAGTGATAAAAAGATAAAATAGGGGAATGATAAAAAGAGTGTTGGTATAGAAAGTGAAGGCATTTGGAAGAGAGTGTGAAAGATGAAAATTGTGCGTGTGAGATGAGAAAATGAATAGAAGAAAGAAAGAAATGTAGATAAAGAAGGGAAGGTGGATGAACCTGGATGCGATTAAGGAGATAGCAGAGTGGGACCATAATTGGATAAAAAAGAATTCATAAATACATTATTCAACAAGTTATATCTATTCACTTCGTTATCATAAGCCATATCTTTCAAGTACTGTTTAGATCTGTTCTTGTGATTGCAGCAAATAGTGGTGTTGGGGAGTTATTAGGTGAGGTTGATTCTCTTGTTTATCAAGCTTGCAAGTGTGAGCTCTTATTTTCTACATCAATGTCAGTGGACAGTTTACATCGGCCATGAGAGCTTCGAGAAGCCCATTCTGATAGAGAGTTTCTTGTTAAACGTGAAACCTAACTACCCCTTTTGAATGTTAGTTTTGGTTCAAATGTTTTTACTATGTTTTATTTTTTTGGATCCATAGGTAGAGTTGCAGGTTTTCCAACTAAAAAACCAGTATCAATATCATCAATAAGGATAAAGTATACTTTCTTTGACTCAATATTCCATTGATAGGCTTAGCAGTTTCCAAGTTAAATAACATTTGAAAGAACCAAGAGCCTTTAATTCAAATAATGACTATAACTTCAACTGAACTGGATCAACATAATTGATATTAGATCCAATTAAGATCATGTCATCCTCATAAACAAGTAAAATAATCAGTGAAGAATCAGAAACATGCGAATGGAACAATGAAGGAATTCAACGTGGAAAATGAAATTTGGAACTATTAAAAGAGACTCATTATAAATATATTTTTATTTTAATCCTATTTTAGCTGTGTTGGTACCTTTTATTATATGTTTTTATGCATATTTTACAAACTAATAGACGACAAAATAACTTGTTTTTTTGAAAACTTTTTTAATCCGTCTTTATTTTAATAAAACAGTATTGCATAAATTAGATATAGATATAGTAATATGGAAGATGAATATGTACTTTCATAAACATCCCAATATCATTCATGTTTTAAACTTTGGTTTATTGTTTAATTTCATTTCACAAAACTCACTTTTAAGGTAATAAAAAAGTGAATCGTTTCACAGGTGACCACTCACTTTTAAAGTATCTGTTATATATATATATATATATATATATATATATATATATATATATATATATATATATATATATATATATATATATATATGGATAAATTTGTTGTTATTAAGTACAAGATTTTGGATTCCGAAATTCATTAAATTAAATGGGAAATATGTAACACTTTTGCTTACCAGTGTCTGGTTGTTTTAACAATTCAAAAATTCGTATCATTAATATTATTCAGCAAAGATCACAACACAAAGAAAGAAAGTAAAAAATAATATATGTTCTACAAACCACACCATCGCTTAGAGTGAATCAATGTTCTTCATATAGGACTTTGAAAGTGTCATGTATTCCCTTGCTTATAGTAGGCTTGCGCACCATTCTGTAAACAAAATGGAAAATATGAGATGAATGAGACGTGATTAAAACTATTTAGGACTTCCAATCTAAGAGTTGAAAGATAGTATATATTACCGCATTGGGACTTGGTGCTGGTGTAGGCGTCTCTTCTAAGTCGGTTGTGGTAATATCTTCAATTAGTGGTGCTGGGGGACTCCTTCGAATAATGGCTGGTGCTGGAGCCAGAGATTGCGAGTGATGTCTCCTGTGCTTGTGTCTGTGTCTTCTTCTCCTGTGTTTGGAGATGGGGATTTTGGACTTAATGCTGGTCTGATCTTGGGAATAGGTGGTTTTACAGGTGCTATTTTTGGAGGTGCTGTTTTGGGGACGGTTGGTTTCACCGGAGTGGCAGTTGGTGGTAAATCCTTGGGAACTGGTAATTTTGCAGGAGCACATGATGGTGGTAAAGGGTTGGGATCATGTAATTTTGCAGGAGTAGATGTTGGAGAAGTGTCTTTTGGAATTGGTGATTTCACAGGACCAGATGTTGGAGATATAGCTTTGGAACTGGTAATTTCGCAGGAGCAGATGTTGGAGATGAAACCTTAGGAACCGGTGATTTCACAAGTGCAGATGATGTTAGAGATGAAACTTTGGGAAGTGGTGTGAATTTTGTCCTTCCTTATCAAAGGAAGAGAAATTCATATTACTCAAAGGACAACACATGGTTGGTGTTGGTGGGGAAGAGGAATTTCATCTTCTGCTATACCTTGGTTATAGTAATTAGAGAGGAGATGGAGGTAATTGTGATAGAATCTTTCCCATTGGAAAATGCATATCGTTCATATTCATGTCATGAGTTATTTTTAGAAATTTTTATAGTATAATTAGAAAATCATGTTATTGATATTCCTTTAACATCACTTTTTGGTATTGCTTGGTATTATGAAAATTGCAACAACATTAATGTTCTTTTTCATTTCACTATTTTAATTTCTTCTGGTTCTTGACTTCTTGTAAACTTATAATTGTGCCGACAAATTGGAATAGGACATGATGTATGCTCCAACATATTTATCGCTTTTAGTTTCGAGTTTAGGTAATGTCAACTTTTTAATGATTTTAGAAAAATGTTTAGTTTGGCCAGACAACAACATCAATAAAAACATCAATAAAAATGTAAAAGTTTATTTTGTATTACTTGTTCAAAGTTTGGTATAGCATAATTGGTTGTATGTACAGAATTAGATTATATGTCAAAATTAGTTAATGTTATAACTTAAGAGATCTTCTTCTCTACTTTTTTAATGAAACCTCTCTGTAATCTGTCACTTCTTCTCTAAAGCAATATCCAAATTTTCCCTTACAAACTCAATGCAATTCAACATAACAATACAATTCTCTAACCCTTTTATTAAAGTTTCATTAATAAAGCATTATTGCTCTCAATGAGCAATTGTATACATAATTCGCAATGCTATAATTGGAGGTAGAGAAGACAAAACAAGAGTGGTTATAGTTCAGAACAATTAGAACATGAAAAATAACATTTGGTTTAACATTTTACACATGCTACCTGCTTCACCTTTGATTCACTGTTACAAATTGTTTCAAGCAAATCCTCGTCATACTTCTACAGAATCTACTGTGTTATGTTTATCTTAATAACACAAACTCTACTCCTCAACTAAAACCATTCTGTGATGATCACCTTAAGAATCTAGCTTTCAAAATTCACTTCATCATTCAAAGGTTTGTGAAAGGTTGAACACAAAGGCATAGAATCAAATAATGAAGCACTACTTGAAAAAGAATCACACACAACATATATAGAGAGAGAGAACCTGCGTTAAGGAGAAGAGAAGAAGGCATCGACTTTGGTGGCTGCAAGGGTTATATAATTTAATTTTACTAAGTTCCATATTAGGAACAATTTCAATATACATTAAATTTTACAGAGCGGTTGAGGCTCATTCTAGGTTGCAGGGACAACAAATCACTTCTAGAAAGAAGTTGTTGTTCATTGCACCAATTGTAAGTAGTTAATCTTCAAACTGTTGAAATACAATTATCAAATTTATGATATTATATGAATTTAACTTGTAGTGCTCACGTCAACCGAGAAGCAATGAGTGTGGATATTATACCATGAGGCACATGCATAGAATCATATCCGCAAATATTGTTGACTCATGGGATATGGTAATATGTACAATTTATAAATCACATCTTAAGTATTTATCACTAAAAGATTGTTGACTCAACTATTCATTGTGTAGATTTTTAATGACACATCTCCCAATGGATTAAGGAGTCTTGAAGGAAGTTCGTGAGCAGTGAGCCTCGTTTCTTTTAAGTGTTTATATAAGATGATGTTAGGTGTTTTATGACTTATATAGTAATTCGTTTTGGAGTAGTATTATATTTCATATAAACATTAGATTCTATTTCATGTAAATATTAGATTGAATTAGATTTGTTTTCTGGATGTCTTGGGTAATTATATATAATATATGATGTTAGGTGTTTTATGACTTATAGTAATTCGTTTTGGAGTGGTATTATATTTCATATAAACATTAGATTCTATTTCATGTAAATATTAGATTGAATGAGATTTGTTTTCTGGATGTTTTTGGTAATTATTTACAGGTTTGGTATGTGGTAAGAAGCACAAACGAATTTTTTATAAAAAAAATTATAAATCACTTTTTATACCGGTTGAGGTCATACTTGGTGTAAAATGTGTAATTTTTTATACCGGTTGGAACTATAATCGGTATAGTAAGTCATTTTTTCTTACATAACTTTCCATTTGCAAAAGGACTTTCTATACCGGTTTTAGAAATGGTATAAAAAATAATTTTTAATACCTGTCATGGAACCGATGTAGAAAGATCAAACCTTCTATACCACCTGCATCTTTACCGATGCTAGAACCGGTATAAAAAGTCTATTTTACACTAGTGAAATTATTTAAAACGAGAAAATGGAAATAGATAAGAAGATGTAGTGGAAATTGATAGACGTCACACTTCCGAGAATGGAAGATAAGCCTAAGAGTTTAAACACACAAAGGGAAAAAAGACCGTTGATAAAACTCAAGGATTCTTAAATCACTCAAGAACTTAGGAGAATCACTCTCACTAAGATAGAAGAGATAAAAGTCTAATATTTTCTGAATAAAACCCAACCTGTTTCATTGATTGAAATGATTCAGCTTATATAGAAGCTTTAACCACTGGAATTACAAAAGACACATATATTGAAATTACATCCCACTTAAAACTATTAACGATCCTACTACTTAATGGCTGATTGTAACTGAAATTATGGCAACCCAAAAGTCACCAAAAACAATTCAGCCAAGCATCCCTCTTGGTCTCCCAAAGGTTGATGATTAAGTTGCATTTGGGTCATAATTACAACTTGAAATAAAACTGTACCACATCGAGCCAAACTCAAACAAATAAGTAAATGATACACATATGCTAAAGCAGTCAAGTAGTCAGCCTGAACCGATAACCTAAACGTCTAGAAGAACAACCTGCACAAGGTAACACAATGCCAAGGAAAGTAGTCGGCCTAGACCAACTACTCCAATATACTTAGTAAAATTAAAACCCCCCAATGTTCAATAGGTCTTAAGGGCCTGGGCTAAGGCCCAGGCCCACTTGCAGCCCAAACTAAAGCCCAAGCCAGGGCCCGACCTATGGCATAACCAAACATGATTAATACTTTATAAATACAAGTGGACCCCAGTAATTAAAGGTACGCATTCATTACTCCATTAATCACTGATTTGACCTTCTGAGAGCTTTGACTTACTTGAGCTTTGTGGTCCCTTCTACAGGTAACCCCTCCTAGGTCCAAGCCGACATGTACCAACCAGGAAGAGGCCAACTGAGGAGATAGCGGACTACATGGGTAAGGTGACGATGGTCCCTCAGTACCTGCTGGCATCACCCTTGACTTAGCCGCCATCCTGGACGGCCAGGCGAAGATGCAACAAGAGGACTCTCGCCTTAGGCGAAAGATCGAAGTTGATCCTACCCTAAAGGGAAAGGCCAAGGAAGCCTTTAAGGCTGCAAGGTCCCCGGTCTTCCAGCCCATAGAGGAGGAAAGCGAATACAACCCCACCCCTCACACCTTTACCACCACCCAACAAACACCCATTCCCTCCACCCACCCCACTCACTTCCCATCCACTCAACCAGGGCATACCGCAGCCCCAACCCCTGCCGCTACCCTCCCTACCACCCAGATCCCCTACAACATACCCACCATCCTACACACCACACATGTTCCACCATACAACCCGTAATACCTCTCAACAACCCACATCCCCCCTCACAACCTTACCTCCACCTTCCCCGCTATGATCAACCATCCCATCCCACCTTATCTGCTCCCTCCCCACCAGCCTAGACGTCGTCACCCCTTCATTGACTTTATCGCCAACACCCCTCTTCCTGCCCAATGGGAACCCTTCACTTTGGACCGCTATATTGGCGAAACAGACCCTGACAAGTACCTCAAAGTCTACATCACTCATGTCGCCCTGTACACGTCCCAGGATGCAGTCTTTTGCAAAGCCTTCCAGGATAAGATAGAAGAACTGGTCTGTGTTGGTCACTTTCGCCGCTTCATCCGTAGAGATGATCATCCCTCTCGCTCCCGCCATCCCCTTGATCTGACCACAGACGCCCTCCACATGACTCCCGTCACGACAGACGCCCCGCCCAACCCACCAACCAAGAACCCGAACCGACCCGCACCGACATCACCCTTGCCAACCCTCCCCTACGTGGCACCATCAACACCATCTCTAGTGGCTTCGGTAGTGGAGGATCCACTTCTTCTGCCAGAAAGAGACACCTCTGCCATATCCAATCCATTAACCATATCACCCATTCCCACCACAAACGCTGCATGCCTCCCATCATCTTCATAGATGACGACTTTCATGGCCTCGACCATCAACAAGATGACCACATGGTCATCACTGTTGAAAACGGAAACTACGTCGTTAAGAAAGTCCTTGTCGACCAAGGCAGCTCCGTTGACATCCTCTACTAGGCCACCTACCAAAAACTCCAACTTCCGGACCCCCCGCTATGGTCCCGTATGATGAACCAGTCTATGGCTTTTCTGGCAAACAGGTATCCACCCGCGGCTACATCGACATCCACACCGTCTTTCGTGAGGGAACCCAAACCAAAACCATTCCAATCCGCTTCCTTATTGTCGACGCGCCAACATCCTACAATGTCTTCCTGGGTCGTCCTTCCCTCAACACCCTTGGCGCTGTCGTCTCCACCCCCCATTTGGCCATGAAGTTCCCTTCTCCTTCTGGTGACATCCTCACCATCCACTGCGACCAGCGCTTGGCACGCGAATGCTACATGGCCAGCCTACGCCCACAGCTCCCAATTGAACAAACCAACCACATTGAGCGACCACCTGGCTCCGGCATCACCCTGTCAGGCGAAGATCTAGACCCTAGAGTAGGTTGGGATGTTCTTCTCGAACCAGTTGTGGAGACTTCCCCTCTAGAGCTTCCCAACGGCCACTCTATCAACCTAGGCACCGGTTTGAACTCTGAAGAGCGTGCCATCATCACACCCATCCTCACCAACAACACAGACCTTTTCGCCTGGTCAGTCGTTGATCTACCTGGGGTGGACCCTCTAGTGGCATCCTACAAACTATCCATCTACAAAGAAGCCCGCTACGTATCCCAGAAAAAATGCAAACTTGGCGAAGAGCGCTGACTAGCAGCTAAGGTTGAAGCCGACAAGTTACTGAATGCAGGATTCATAGAAGAAGCTCAGTACACCACTTGGCTTTCTAACGTAGTCTTGGTAAAGAGAGTCAATGGCACATGGCGGATGTGTGTAGAGTACACGGATCTAAACAAGGCCTGCCCTCGCGATGCCTATCCCTTACCCAATATTGATCGACTTGTTGACGGTGCGACATGGAATAAGGTGCTCAGTTTTTTGTATGCATATTCCGGGTACAACCAAATCTGCATGGCCGTATCTGACATGAACAAAATTGTCTTCATCACGGACGATGCCAACTACTTCTATAGGGTTATGCCTTTTGGTCTCAAGAACGTTGGAGCAACCTACAACCGACTAATGGACAAGGTTTTCAGTCACCTAATGGGACAATGTGTCGAAGTATATGTTGACGACATGGTTGTCAAGTCTCCCAGCCACCACCAACATGTCGAGGATCTCTCGGCGGTCTTCTTTGTGCTACGCCAATAAAACCTTCGCCTCAACCTAGACAAGTGTGTATTCGTCGTCGACCGGGGTAAATTCCTTGGTTTTATGTTAACCCAGCGCGGCATAGAAGCAAATCCCGAAAAATGCAAGGCCATTATCGAAATGCGCAGTCCCACTACCATCAAGGAGGTCCAACGTCTCAAAGGCCGCCTCACAGCCATTTCCCGCTTCCTACCCAAACTGGCCGAACAAACCCAACCAATAGTCCAACTCCTAAAGAAATCCACCTGGTTCACTTGGACGGATGATTGTGAACAAATCTTCCAAAAGCTGAAAACAACCCTAACCTCCCCACCTATCCTCCACAAGCCGGACACCCGCCAACCCCTCCTCATATACATCATAGCCACTGACTACACCGTTAGCGCCGCGCTCGTCCAAGAAATAGAAGGCACGCAACATCCTGTCTATTTCGTTAGCAGAACGCTGCAGGATCCTGAAACCAGATATCAAATGGTGGAGAAGTTTGCCCTATCCTTGGTCCACTCAGCCCGTCGCCTACGTCCATACTTCCAAAACCCCAACATCACCGTTAAAACCGACTACCCAATCCAACAAATATTGCAAAAACCAGATCTTGTCGGACGGATGTCATCCTAGGTCGTCGAGCTGTCGGAATTCAACATTCGTTACGAACCTCATGGCCCCATTAAAGTCCAATGTCTCTTGGATTTTGTCAATGACCTCCAGCACACACCAATAGAGGACCACTTGACGCTTCATGTAGATAGTTCCTCAAATCCAAAAGGTGTCGGTGTTGGCATCGTGTTAGAAGGACCCAACGACATCCTCATCGAAAAATGCCTTCACTTTGCCTTCAAAACATCAAACAACCAGGCCGAATACGAAGTTATCCTCGCCGGCCTCTCCCTCGCCCACGAGGTTAGTGTCAAGACGTTAACATGTAAAATCGACTCCAAACTTACTGTAGGGCACCTAAATGACGAATTCCAAATTAAATACCCCATCCTTCTACAATATTACCACCTAGTCTGTGCAGTCATACAATCCGCCTTTGAATGAGTCTGCATCGAACATATCCCGAGAACCGACAACATCAAAGTCGACATCCTCTCCAAGTTAGCCAGTACCAAATTAAAAAGCCGCCACCGATCTCTGCTACAGCAAACGTTATTTACACCCTCCATCACAAATACCTGCCAAAACCTAACCCACACCCCAAAGCCATAACTGGACCACCCCCTATATCCAATACTTAAAAACTGGCAACCCCCCACAAGATGCGGATAAAACTTGGCTGGCTAAGGCCGCCAGGTATACCATGATAGGCGATGACCTTTACAAACACGGATACGGCCAACCTCTCCTCAAATGTGTCACAGCAAAGCAAGCGCAGTATATTATCAAAGAGTTACACGAACGCATTTGCGACTACCATTCCGGTGCACGTACCATGGCTACAAGAGTCCTCAGAGCCGGTTACTTCTAGCCGACTATAGAAGCAGACTGCCACGACTATGTCAGAAAGTGCAAACCATGCCAAAAACATGGCAACCTCATCCACCAGAAGCAAGAACAACTCCATCACATATTATCCCCATGGCCATTCGCTAAATGGGGAATGGATATCCTCGGCCCCTTCTCACCCGGCAAAGGGCAAGGGAAATTCCTAATTGTAGTCGTCGACTACTTCACCAAATGGATAGAAGCCAAGCCACTAACCACCATCACGGCCCAACAAGTTCAGCAGTTTGTTTGGAAAGACATCATATGCAGATATGGTGTTCCACATACCATCATCATGGACAATGGCCGACAGTTTATAGACAAAGAGCTAGCCAAGTTTTACACTAGCCTGGGCATCAAACACATCACGAGTTTTGTAGTACACCCACAAACTAATGGACAAGCAGAGGCAGCCAACAAGGTTATCCTAGTGGAATTACGCAAGAGATTAGATAGCGCCAAAGGCCGATGGCCCGAAGAGTTAGTAGAAGTGCTATGGGCGTACATGTTGATGAAGGATTATCTTGTTTCTTTTTAAGATTATTGAATATGGTGTGAGTTGATTAAGAAAACTAAGTGAAATCCCCACTGGACATTAAGATAGCAAGCTATCTAGATGTGAAGGTTCCTTTCACAAAGCTCAAGAGAAGAAGATGATGGATTGATTCAAAACAAAAAG
>Ga0209589_1011790_pt1 | contig 12148 bp, 6 predicted proteins | sample CowpeawhiteBW_FD_187525 | JGI IMG/M metagenome (GOLD analysis project Ga0209589, IMG submission 187525) | Root nodule microbial communities of legume samples collected from California USA - Cow pea white BW (SPAdes) (version 2) | ecosystem: Host-associated > Plants > Roots > Nodule | place: USA...
TCTTCATCAGTTGCGGTTGAGGAGGTATAATATTCTTCTTGCACAACCACAGAAAGCTTCTGCACCCCTGGTAGCAGCTGCTAAGAGTGTGTGGCTTTGGACTAGTCTCTTGGCTGGAGGACCTCCCTTTACGAAAGGTGAATCACAAGTTGGTAATAATGACGTCCAATCGTCTCCTGATTCGGTACAAAGTCCAGTCCATAAGGCCTTTCAGATACCACAGTATGTGGAATCCCATTCAGAAGTTCATACAGGAAATCAGAATAAGCCTGGTAGACGTCATGGGAAGACGAATGGGAGAAAGTCAAATAAAGCAAATGAATCACAAGTTGGTAATAATGACATCCAATCGTCTCCTGATTCGGTACAAAGTCCAGTCCATAAGGCCTTTCAGATACCACAGTATGTGGAATCCCATTCAGAAGTTCATACAGGAAATCAGAATAAGCCTGGTAGACGTCATGGGAAGACGAATGGGAGAAAGTCAAATAAAGCAAATGGACCCAAGGTCATCGAGGCTCCAGTTGGATTTCAAGAAAATTATGAGAATATAAATATTTCTCCACCCGGCAATTATACCCATAATGTTCCCCCAGGTGGTTCTACACCAAATTTTATTTGTGGCAATCCTGATCAAATTTGGCTCAATAATGGTAATCTACAAGGCAATCATGAAAATCCACTTTCACAACCATTAAGATCAAATAATTTTCCTTTGGAGCCTCCATTTTCACTAAGCAAAACATTTTCTCTAAATTCACCAAGTTTTGCAACTTCAGTAGTGCCGCCTGGGACTGGTGGGCCCAGCTTCTCTGCAGGACCAGATATTGGTAATATTTCTGGATATCTTAGTAATGCTCATGATCCGTACCCTGTTAATCAATTGAACGGGGACTTGAAATGGAGTTCTTACAGTAATTCTCCAAATCCTGTTAAATCTATTGATGAACCAAATGGGAAGATGACACAGAACACACAAAATTTGTATAATGGCCATGCACATGGTCCAGAACACCAACCTTCATCATCAGCAACTGTGGGTGATAATAATCTTCCTGATAATGGTACGTGGGGATCTTCAGAAACTCCTGAATCTTCTGAGTACGTCCAAGATCTTATAGGGGTTGTTTTACTTGCCTTGGACACACTGAAAACTGAAAAAATTAAGCCAACTGAGTCAAATATAACAGATTGTATTCGATTTGGAGATCCCAAGCATCGCAATACAGATGTCAAGAAGGCTCTGGAGATGGCTGTTGAGCAGCAGATGGTAGTGGAGCAGAATGTAGGTGCTTTGCAGTTGTTTGTTGGTAAGAATGATCAAGTTTGGAAGTGTGTATGCACTCTAGGTGGTAATCCTAAGAAGCACTCAAAAGAGACGTGGAAAAAAATTAAAAAATTTCTAGCTACTTCTCCTGGAAGATTGGCAATAATGAATACTCAGTGCAAGTAAGGATACTATAATTTAGTTTATTTTCAGCTTCTGAAAATTTTCTGCTTCTCATTATATGTTTATATTTTGTCTTTTCCCCAGGTACGAAGCAGGTATTGTGATTAAGAATATGTGCTTGAAAGATCATGCTTTGGGTGATGTCCTACAGATTTTGAGTTTGGCGATTTCCTATAAAAAATGGATTGTGCATCAACAATTGGGCTGGCAACCAGTTAACATCACCCTAGCAGAGAAATCTGATTCAGAGGTCATAGCATGCGAATAACTCCAAAAGCATGTCGGCAAAATGAAAAAGTTACTAAATATATTAGCAGCCAGTTTGATTAGGACATCAGGAATTATCTGAATAAACATCTCTTTCTACTGCTAATAAAAGGCAGTTAGTAATAGTGAGTTGCGGTATCCAAGTACATTGGATGCTATAGCTTACAGATATGATTAATCGTAAGGTTCTTTAGTTCTGTTGAAGGGGCAAAGCAAAAGTAACTTTTGGACTATAAATGAAACTCCAAACATACAAACCCTAAAGTCTCTTCTGGTTGCTAAGGTTACAAATTCTCAGCCACTGGTTTCTTATATACATCACAGTGGATCTATCTTGTAACCAATATGCCCTCCTCAAAACTTTGGCTTCTACTTATGTTTTTACACATATTTTGTTTGGATATTGACTTGTTGAACCGAACTGTGGATCCTTTGACTTATGCCTCTTAAGTCTTAAGTAGCGGTCCAGGATAATGACCAAACTATGCATTGCTGGAAGTTTTTGGAGTTTCAGGCAAGCAACGTGAATCTACTGTGTTGGTGTATCACCATGGTTTATCAAATCATTTTATTGTTCAGGGAATATGTGGAATGCAATTCAGAAACTGCTATATTGTTTACTGGTTATCCTTGAAGGTCATGATTTACTATATTGACCGCCGACCAAAATAAAATACCATATGGACACATGCACAGGGCATTTTTTCTGGAGGATTTTCACTATGATCAAATCACTACATGGAGTTTTTGGAAATGATAGACGATCGTGGAACCAAAATGCTTTGATGGTGCTTGTGGGGTTGTGATTTTTAATGTTCATGCTTTACTTGGAGTTGCCTTTTGGCATATTTCTCAAATAATAATTGGGAATTTTGGCCATTCTGGTGGGAATAGGTCTATGCTCCTTCTGCCTTCCATTTTCTTTTAATGGTGGGAACCTTGTGCCTAAACACAGTATATCATGTCTATCTGAATGTATGCTTTCTGAGAAGTTTGTATAGTTGATGAAGTCTTATTATTATAAACTTTTTTATTTTTTTGTTTGCTTTTAGGTCAGTTCTGATTGTGGCATCAAAATGTTTGTCTAGTCCAATATTTATACGGTTGCTTCTTCTGCGGTTCCCTAAAATCTAAAATTTCTACTTTACCCTTTATTAAAATATATTAAAAACCTTAATTATTTTAGAAGTGTGCAGTTCTTTCTTTCTTCATTCAGCGCCGCACTGCACCTCCATTTGCCTCCATCCATTTTTTTTCTTTGCCCTTCTCCATTTCTCTAAACTACTTCTCCATCCATATTTTTGCTTGGTCTTCTCCATGATTTAGATAATGAGTAGAAGAGTTCATTCAGGGATCTGTAGCGGCATAGGCGTTGGTGATGGCGGAAGTGTACGTGAAGACAGATATGTAACGTGTTGGGGGAGAAGAAACATGCATGGTGGTAGAAGAAGTTGGATGAGTTTTTGTGTACCCTGTTCTTTTTGCTTTGGAGACGCTACCCATGGTGATGGATGGAGGAAGAAGATGCTGCCGGTGTTGATGGATGTAGGAAGAAGATGACGGAAGTGAGGTGGACACTCAATCTTAAGGGAGAAATTCAGTTCGGAAACATATTCCTGATTCACTATTCTATTATGAGAAGATATGTTTTTTATACACTCTGAATTAAGTATTTCCGAACGTATTTTCTTTTGGAAATATATTCCTGAATATAAATTCCGATTATTTGAAGATATTTCCGATATAAAAAAGAATATTTGGGTGCAGTGTTTCATAAAGTATTTTTTAGCTTCGAAAATATATTGTGAAACATTCAAACCAAAAAATATTAAAAATAAATAAGTGTTGATTTAGATCGAATCGATTTAGATTAAATTTAGTTAGGTTAAATGAAGTTAAGTTAGATTTAAAATATAGTTTAGTTTTTTTCTAAAATAAAATTTAAATTATTTTATTTAAATACAAAATAATTAAAATTAAAATATTTTAATTATTTTATTTAAATTAATTATTTAAAAAATAAATAAAATTTGATTATAAGTAATTTAATTATTAAGTATTTTAATTTATTGAAACTTCTTGTCTAAATATAAAGTAAGTTTAAGTTTTTTTATTGTAATTATAATGAGGATAAATTAAGGCGATGTCCTATTTTCAATTTTCACAAAGCACTTGAACGGTGATGCCATAACCATGGATGAAACAAAGTTTTTATAAAACTCTTAAAAATTTGTTAATACCTAATTAAGTTTTTAATTCTCAATAAATTTAAAAAATTTCTATTTTTTAATTGAGTTTGTAATAAATGTTCAAAATTCTTAGCAAAATTATATTTTACTTGTTTAATCATTTTTATAGTTGTCATTGTGTAAATTTAAATTTTATAATTTTATAATTATAAAATAATTCTCAGGTGTCACTGTTAACTAATTATCAAAAGTTAATATCATAAACTATAATCGTTTTCTTAAATTTTAGGATTACAAAAAAGACAAAAAACTACAATTTTAAGGATTAAAATCACAGTCAACTTGTTAATTTTTCAAAAATCCTTGTATTATATTATGAGTGTAAAACTTCTTTTGGACACATAACAAAATTTGAGTGCAGGTTTGCTAAGCTTCAACTTCGTACCAAAAAGAAATTGGAAAAAAAACATAGTTAATTTCAACTTAATCTATCTTTTACCAAACATCAAGTTCAAGTTCATTGATTCTATAGATTTTTATCAAAACTTATGACCATACAAATTAACAATTTTACAATTATATGCTTACAAGTTTTGATAAAACTTGGTTCAATCAAACACCATGAGTCAAAAGTTTAGTGGTCTAGTTTGAAAAATAATGTCCATCAAAGTCCAATGAGTTCAATAAACTTTACAATTGGTCCACAACACCAGAAAAAACATTAATATTCAAACATTATATAATTAGTACCTTCCTTTCTTTTTAAAGATCAATATTTGAGGTGAACATATGAAATGTTATTTTTTATATAATAAACGGAAAATACCTATACTTTTTTAAAGATAAAATGTTATGAAAAATAAAAAACTATTGTATTAATTGCTATACCATATACAATGTATCAACAAATTATCTTACAATTTGAAAAATAATTAAATATGTTTTTTTTACTGAAGTTTCAGTAAAATTTGGAATTAGTCACTTTTCGAAACTTTATATCAATTCAGTCCTTCATCTTTAAAAATACATGAATTTAGTCTTTTTAATCAAATTTTGTTTAGTTTACCTCACTTTTCAAATGCATTTCATAATAATATTTGAATTTGAATTGTTTATACCTTTTGACACATCTTCGCTTCAATATTAACTCAAATATTATCATAAAAGGCATTTAAAATGTCAAATAAATTTAACAAAAATGTGTAAAAATGACTATATTCATGCATTTCTAAAAGACTAAATTGGTATAAAATTTCAAAGATGAACTAATTCCAAAATTTACTAAAACTTAAGAGACAAAAACATATTTAACCGTTTGAAAAATAATAAACACAAGTTTCATTTTATACAGAAAAAAAATCTTTAAAAGATTAAGTCAAATAAACTAATCACATCAATTAAGAATAAATATAATGAAAATGTCTAAAAAAATGTGAAAAGATCTGAATTAAAAATTTTCAAAGAAAAATAAAGGAAAATTTGAGAATGAAAGGTAGTGTTGGTTATGACGAAGATAATGAGAGTTGATTAATTAATTTTTTTAACTCTGTAATACATATCATCATGAAAACCACACAAGAGCCAAATACAAAACTAAGATGAAGTACTCTTAATAATTCTACTGCTATATTGGCTTATAAGTGAAAAGATGAATGATTCAAAAACTCATTTGCATGAAATTTTTTGAAAATCTCCATTTTTCACTACCCCACCCTTAAATATCAGCTTAGATATTTACTCATTACACTTCTTTTGTGTATTTTATACTTTATTAAAAGTCTTATTAACGAAATAACATATATAATAAAAATGAATCATCCAAGAATTCATATACAAACTTTTTCACACCTATTACACACTGTTTCAGCTTTTCAGGGACTAATTTAAACATTTATTTATTGTATTTTGATTTTATATTTTTAAACATAATTGCACAATAAAATTTGAAAATTTACTTTCTAAAACAACTAAGAAAAGAAAAAAAAAACGCTTTGGTATGAGAAATTAAAAAAAAGAAGCCATTTAGCATATTTGTTTTGCGCAAACTCAACAATTCAGTAAACATTTGATGACATATGCAAATAACAAGAAACTATTTAATACTTTTGGGTGAAACAACCATTTCTACTGGTTAGAAGTGTAAACACATCAATGAAAATATTATACTAATTTTTTCATTTTATTTTTACTTTATTTTTCATCTATTAAAGACTTAAATTGAAAATTCAAAAAAAGTTTAATCAAAAGTTATTAGCCTAACTTATTTCTGTTTTTTTTTTTAATTAAGACCATATTGTTATTGTTATAAAAAACTTACTTATAATCACACTAATATTTTAGAAAAACTCCAAAATTTAAGCGTAATCAACCAGGAAGACCTAAATCATCATAGACTTATTTTGAAAAATAAAACTTTTAGAATGGCACAATTTGCTGTGTTTTTGTGTTGTTGTTTCCTTGAGAACATAGTGAACTCCCACTTTCTGAAATTTTACCCCATGCATGATTGACGACAAATATCCTTCTCAGGTGAGGGTTTCAATTTTTCCCTTCTCTTCAATTATTCTTTGACTTTGTTCCATGGCAATAAAGCTTCCATCTTCGGCATATCCTACTCGATTCCTCAGATGGGTTTATTTCTCTTCAAGCTGTATTGCAGATATTTCAGAAACCCCTGAGATTGTTAAACTCAAGGATTCGTCTGAATTTGATCAAAATCTCAACTTTTTGAGAAATAAGCTTGCCCCTGACAACTTAATCCGGGTCTTGGACCGTACAAATGATTTGAACTCAGCGGTTAGGATATTCAAATGGGCTTCAAGGCAAAAGAGTTTTCACCACACTTCGAACACATATTATAGGATAATTTTGAAACTGGGCATGGCCGGGAAAATTGTGGAAATGAGGGATTTTTGTGAAAACATGGCCAAGGATAGGTGCCCTGGTACTGAAGAAGCCCTTGTGACCTTGGTTCACACATTTGTGGAGCATTGTAGGATTGAAGAAGCTATTACAGTCTTAGTGAACATGAATTTGGGTGGGTATAGACTGCCCATTGAAGCTTTTAATGCTTTATTGGGTGCTCTTGTGGGAGGAAAGGGTAGAGAATTTCAAAAGGCGTTGTTTGTTTATAAAGAGATGGTGAAGGCATGTGTGTTACCCACAGTTGATACTTTGAATTGTTTGATGGAGGCATTGTCTGCCACCAATCAGATTGACTTAGCTTTGGATCAATTTAGGAGAATGAAAAATAAAGGGTGCAATCCAAATAGTAAGACTTTCGAGATTCTTGTGAAGGGTCTCATTGAAAATGGTCGAGTGGATGAAGCTGCTATTATTTTAGAACAAATGTTCAAAGTTCAATGTCAACCAGATTTGAGTTTTCATACCTGCATAATACCTCTGTTTTGCAGAGAAAATAAAATAGAGGAGGCTGTGAAGTTGTTTAAAATGGTGAAAGATTCTGATTTGGAGTCAGATTCTTTCATTTATGAGGTTCTAGTAAGGTGTTTTTGCAACAACTTGCAGTTGGATTCTGCTGTTGCCCTCATAAATGAGATGATAGACAGTGGTATGCCACCAAAACATTATGTTCTTGTTGATATAATGAATTGTTTTTGTGAATTAGGGAAAATTAAGGAGGCTATAGTGTTTTTAGAAAATAGACAAGTTCATGAAACTGCTCCCTTCAATATATTGCTTGAAGGTTGCTGTAATGCTGGTGAAATTCTGGCAGCAAATGTTCTGCTGGAGAGAATATCTGAGAGACACATTGCAGATTGTCAATCTTGGAACATTCTCATTAGATGGTTTTGTGAGAATGAAGACATCAAGAAGGCATATACACTTCTTGGCAGGATGATAAAGTCATTTGTTATTCTTGACTGTGCAACGTATTCTGCTCTTGTAGTTGGCAACTGTAGATTGGGCAAGTATGAAGAAGCAATGAAACTCTTTCATCAAATTTGCGCCAGATGCTGGATTTTAGATTTTGCCTCGTATTCTGAACTAGTTGGTGGTCTCTGTGACATCAAACAGTCTGAAGATGCCATGGAAGTGTTTCACTATATGTCAATGAAGAGATGCTCTCTTCACTCCTTGGCCTTCTACAAATTGATAAAATGTGTATGTAACTCTGGACAGATCAAAGAAGCCATAAGACTTTGGCAATTAGCTTATTTTTGTGCTATTTCTTGCTGTATTGCCACACACACTGCTATCATGCAGGAGTTGTTAAGATCAAGGAGGGCAGAAGATATGTTAGCATTCTTCTCACAAATGTTGATGGTGGGCAGCAATCTTGACCTGAAAGTATATTGTATTCTTATTCAAAGTATGAGTAAACAAAATAAAATAAAGGAATGTGTTTTATTTTTCAATACAATGATCAATGAAGGTCTAATACCTGATCCAGACCAACTATTTGATCAACTGTCATTCATGGCCAATCATTCTCAGTTATCTATGATTTCTAGTGCAATTGATAGAATTTCAGGTGGTGACATTTTGAATTCAGCAATGTATGGCTTACTGATAGCCGGCCTGTTGAAAGAGGGTAGGGAACACGAGGCCCGTCGATTACTAGACTCAATGTTAGAAAAAGGTTGGGTTCCTGATGCAACCACTCATAATCTATTGATTGGATCTGATGTTAGAGAAGCAATGAGTCAAGCAATGTTGTTTGATGATTCTGCCTCACTAGATTCTGTTAGCAATATTCTTGCAGAAGGCCTTGGGGATACATGATACTTCAGCATTCTGCAAAAAGAATCTTAATCCTAGTCAATTTCAACAGTTCAGACCACAAACTTTTGCACCACACGAGCAAGTGAAATAAGAGACATCCATAGAAGCTACCATTCAGGATTGGTCAGCTAGCTATTGATGTGAATGAGTTGGTGCTGCAAAAAATCTGGCGCAGTTCCTGCTCAGCCAGCAGTGAGAAATCCAAGGACATGACAGAACCAGTGGTGGAAGACTAGTGCACTTCAGGTTCAGAGTTTTCATTCCACTTTTTCTTTTTCTTTTTCATTGCCTCAGAACAATTTTCTTTCTGCATTTTATGCTTAATTCTGTACTGTCTTTGCTGTTTCCAGATTGCTCCCCTTACACATTGAGGATAATGTGTGATTAAGTGTGGGGGGAGTGGTTTCATTTTTGCTTTTCTGCTGATTTTCTTTTTGCTGTTTCACTCTCTTGATTGCTTTGTTTTTAGCCATATTTTAACCATTTGCTGTTTTTGGAAGTAGAATAAGTGCAGTACTGCTGTTTTTGAGTCTTATATGCTGTTTTGAGTCTATTTTTCTATTTCAAGTCTTACTTGCTACTTCAAATTTTTCTTGCTATTTTTGAGTATTATTTGCTGTTTTTAGAGGGTAACTAGCTTTGTTTTGATATTCTAGTAGTAGTATTTTGTTTAAATATGCAGTTTTGAGTTTTGCTAACCAGTTTTGTTAACTCTTTTTTGCTAACTTGGTCAGTTTTGGCTAACCCTTTTTAGTTTCACTAATCCTTTTTGCTGAGTTGATCAGTTCACTAACCTGAATTTTGCTATTGTTTAGCTAACAGTTTGACTAACCAGTTTTTTATTTCTTGTCCTGACTTGAGTTAACACGTGCATTTTGAGGTTTTGAGTATTTTGATTCTTTTGAGTTTCTTTTTCTGTTTTTTATTTAGACTTATTTAGATAATTCTTTTGCTGATCTGAGTAGTAGCTTTTAGTTTTGAACTTTTCCTGTTTCAAAAACTTTTTTCAGTTTGTTTGAGCCTTATTTTTATTACCTTAGCTGTTTTCTTGTGAAGCATAGTGTTACATTGCCAATTTTCAAAGTTCAGAGATTCCAAATTGTTTGATGCAGTCATTCATTGATAGTAGAGTAGATTTTTCATGATAACTTCAGTTCTAGATCAGTTTGGCAGATTTAACCTTGTCAGACTTGAGCCATATTGTTTCCTTCTTGTGTGTGATGCACTCATGATTTCTAGTGCTTGGCATAACTTGAATTGACTTTAGTTGACATAGCTTGTTTTCAATTGCAACTCTTGATGTGATATAGGCCATTGTTGTTTCTGTAGCCACTTGACCAAATAAAGCCTACCTTGCAATTTTTCCCATCAAACCCAATATTTGAGCCTGTTTGAACTGTTTTTGTTATTGACCTACTCATTTGAAGCCCTTAGACCAGAAAAACCATGTCATTTCATACCTTACTATTGAGCTGTGAAGAGGCTTTGGAACTGTTTTGGGGGATTTTGGTAAAATTTAAGTGTGGGGGAATTTGCTGTAACAATGATATCAATTTGAAAGTGGCTTGAGAAAGAAAGATTAGCTGAGAAAAAAGAAAAAAAATATGTGCTAAGTTTCAAAAGAGAAAAGCTGAAAAAGAATGAAAAGAAAAAATGAAAGAAAGTGATGGCTGAATCTGTGAATTTTTTAGAGCATGATTTTAGACTTAATTTTTCCAGATTTCTTCCCATTGCTCCTTCACTCCTCTTTAGTGCTTTAGCTTTGAATCCATTTCCATATCTTACCCTCTATCTTGGCCTCGTTACAAGCTTGATTAAAGTCCTATTGATCTTGAGTTGTGTTGATAATGAGTAGTGGATGTTAGAGGCTGTTTGAGAATGTGCTGGTGCCAGATTCATGGTGTGATATGTTGAGAGATAATCACTAACCTGATACACATGAGAGGATGAGATATACACTGACTTGTGATCTAAACTGATTTTTAAATGAATATTACTTTGCTTGACTTGCTTGACCTGTTTTCAGCCCAGTTGGAAATCTTGGTGCTTTGTTTGGTACTTCTTTTTGTGCATAACAGTAGCAGCTAAGTAGTGAGATGAGTATTCAAATCAAATCTGTAAATTGCTTTTTAGTTTCTTTTTTGAGTTTCCTGTGTTTCCTAGGAGTGCAAAGGTAGTGTGGGGGGTATGTTAAGTTCCTATTTTGCCATGGTTTTCATTGTTAAAAGCACTTCTTTTGAGTGTTTCTTAGTTTTAATTGATTTTCAGATTTTCTTTTAAAAATTAGTGTTTTTGTGAAAATGTGTCAATAAGGTGTTTTTAAGCATATTTTTAGTTTATTTTTTCATTTGTTGGATTTATAGTGTTTGTAAATAGCCTAGTTTAGTTTTTTATTTATTTATTTTTTATCGGCATATATCAGTTTAGTTTGTACTTATAGCCTTTGATTTTTAGTGCAGCATAGAATTTAGTTTTTATGTGCTTAATAATTCTTGTATAACTTTTCAGCTTGTGGATTTTAGGTGCTCTGAAAATTAGTGCAGTGAACAATTCAGTTAATAAAATGACCTGCTGTAGCCAAAAGCTGAACCAGTGATGACCTGCTGTCAAAGGTCACTTATGAAGAGTGGGAGCTGGAAGTAACCTACTACACCTGCCTGGAAAAGCTGAAAATGGAACCTGGAAGACTGTCAACGTCACTTAAGAGCTGATTGGTTGGGAGCTGAACCTGCCAAGTGAAGAAGGACTGTACCTGGACGTGTAACCTGTCTAACCAGTGAGGGCTACTTGCTGCAGCCTGTTGGAAGTGGAGTGGGCAGATTAGCTTCAACTAAAGCAACCTAGGACAACCAGTTAACATGTAGCTGATTCTTTGGAGCTGGAAAAGTTAGTTGACCTGAAGACTTGTGTTAGATATTGTTTGATATTATTAAGATATTGTTAGATATTGATAACCACAATATCAAACAATATCTTCTATTTAATCTTTTTATTTTCAGTTACTCTTTTTACTTGTACCTCTCTCTATTATAAATAGATTACCCTATGTGTGGTTTATACACAAGGGAGATTAATCTCAATCCCTATTTTCTTTATTCTCAACATGGTATCCAGAGCTTAAGGTATCTTTTCTTTTCGTTGTCGTTGCCTCTGCCTCTGTCGCCGCCGGACCACCGCCGGACCATCGCCGGACTTTTGCCGGACCTTCGCCGGACTTTTGCCGGATCTTCGACGGACCTCCGCCGGATCTTCGCCGGACCTTCGCCGGACCTTCGCCGGACCTTCGCCGGACCTTGCCGGACCTTCGTCGAACCTTCGCCATCGGACCTCTGTTGCTGGAGTGCCAATTCTGACCGGCAACCTTGAAGCCGTGCCTCCTCCATGGCGTCTTCCGCTGCCTCTTCCCATTCTGAAAACTCTTCTAGTGTGTCTGACCCGTCCATCTACACTAACTATGTTAATGTACACTTATCCATTGACAAGTTAACTGGCCATA
>Ga0209589_1011792_pt1 | contig 12146 bp, 9 predicted proteins | sample CowpeawhiteBW_FD_187525 | JGI IMG/M metagenome (GOLD analysis project Ga0209589, IMG submission 187525) | Root nodule microbial communities of legume samples collected from California USA - Cow pea white BW (SPAdes) (version 2) | ecosystem: Host-associated > Plants > Roots > Nodule | place: USA...
ATAATATAATATAATATAATATAATATAATATAATATAATATAATATAATATAATATAATATAATATAATATAATATAATATAATATAATATAGTATAACAATATAATATAATATAATATAGTATAATTTAATATAATATAATATAATATAATATAATATATAATGTATATAGTGTCAGAATCTATAAATTCTTTAGTCATTTTTTGAAAATTCTTTAGTCAAGATTAAGAACCAAGTTTAACTTTTTCATTTCTTGTCATCCATAAATTGATAGACAAATAGAAATTGTGAATAGGTTTCTTTCCACTATGTTAAAGACTATCTTGAAAGGTAATGAAAAATCTTGGGATGAATACCTTTCCTATATTAAGTATGCTTACAATAGGGTAGTTCACAAAACTACTAAGATCACTCATGTTCAGGCTGTTTATCGTTTTAATCCTCTCACTCTATTATATTTACTACCAATTCCAAAATCTTTTGAGTTTGTTCGTAAGGAAGGGTTAAAAAGTAAAATTTAGCAACAAACTGAAAAGTACGCAAGGTACAATAATAGAGGAAGGAAAGATATCATGTCTGAGGAAGGACATTGGGTTTGGCTTCACCTAAGCAAAGAAAGTCCAACCTTAGTCCCTAAGGAGATGGTCCCTTTAGAATCCTTAAGATATTGCCACTTAGGTAAGTCACACTAGAGCCATGCTCTCCTTTGGCTCTAAAAACTCCAATTTCATTTTGAATATTCCCTCTTCTTTTGGAAAAGTTTTGATCTTCGTTGCTCTTATAAATTGAGGAGCACCCTTTGTAAGACTCGAAAAATTTAAATAATTAATTAAATAATTATTTAATAAATGCGGGTAGTAGCCAATGATTCTACATTAAATGCCTTAAAGGCTCATTCTACATTATATTATACTATATTATACAATATTATACTATATTATACTATATTATATTATATTATACTATATTATATTATATTATATTATACTTTACTGTTATAAAATATACTAGAATATATTATAATATACTATATTATATTATATTATATTATATTATATTATATTATATTATATTATATTATATTATATTATATTATATTATATTATATTATATTATATTATATTATATTATATTGTTATATTATGTTATGTTATATTATATTTTGTTAAATATGTTTTTGTCACTCAAGTTTCAGTAAAATTTTGAATTAGTCACTCTTCGAAATTTTATACCAATTTAGTCCTTCATCTTTAAAAATGCGTGAATTTAGTCCTTTTAACCAAATTTTGTTAAGTTTATCTGACGTTTCAAGCGCATTTCATGATAATATTTGAATTGTTTATACCGTTTGACACATTTTCGCTTCAATGTTAACTCAAATATTATCAAAAAATGCGTTTAAAATGTAAAATAAACTTAACAAAAATTGGTAAGAAGGACTAAATCCACGCATTGATAAAGATGAAGGACTAAATTGGTATAAAGTTTCAAAGAGGGACTAATTCCAAAAGTCAATTAAACCTGAGGAACCAAAAACATATTTAACCCTTTGCTTTCCCCGGATGAGATAGGAGCTCAAAGTCATAATCCTTCAAGAACTCCATCCACCTCATCTGCCTCATGTTCAGCTCCTTTTGATCAAACAGATACTTGAGACTTTTATGATCGTTGAATACGCGAAACTGAGCACCATAAAGATAGTGTCTCCAGATCTTTAAGGCAAACACGATAGCTGCTAACTATAGGTCGTGAGTGCGGTAGTTTCTCTCATGCACCTTTAGTTGCCTCGAAGCATAGGCCACAGCCTTCTTTTCCTGCATCAACACGCAGCCAAGTACAAGATGGGAGGCATCACAATACACCTCAAAAGGTTTCCCAACATCTGGGATGATCAATATGGAAGCACTCGTCAACCTTCGTTTCAGTTCTTGGAAACTCTCCTCACACTTATCTGTCTAAGTGAAGGGTTGGTCCTTTTGGGTAAGCCGCGTCAACAGCACCACTATTTAGGAGAATCCCTCTATGAATCTTCTGTAGTAGCTAGCTAACCCTACAAAACTTCTGATCTTGGTTGCTGACTTGGGACTCTCCCACTTTATCACTATCTCAACTTTTGTTGGATCCACTGCAATCCCCTGAGCGGATATCACATGCCCCAAAAACTGTACTTCATCCATCCAAAATTCACACTTGGATAACTTAGCGTATAGTTGCTTCTCCCTCAGAACACCAAGCACTAGCCTCAACTGCTTGGAATGCTCCTCTTGAGTTCTGGAATGCTCCTCTATCTGTTTCTTGAGTTCCACCAACTCCGTCGGAGCCAGGTACGTAGCCATCGACATTGGACCGATTCCAGGCACCAGGTCGATTGAGAACTCTACCTCTTTATTGGGAGGCAACCTTGGTACTTCATCTAGGAACACGTCTTCAAATTCTTGCACCACTGGTATGGCAGACTTTATCTCTTCCCCATCCACCTCTAGATGTGTGAATATCATGAAACATTGAACACCGTTCTGCAGCTCCTTCATAACCCTGTGAGATGATAACAACTCAGGTTTCTCTAAGTTGGGAAATAACAACTTTTTCTCTCGGAAGTCTATAAGAATGTGATTGGAAGACAACCAATTCATCCTTAAGATCACCTCCAACTCTTGTAGAGGTAGGCATATTAGGTTCACTTTATACCTGCGTCCCTCTACCTCCACCGGACACCTAACACATAAGGACGACGTCCTGACCAAACCTAACGTCGGAGTAGATACCACCAGCTCACACTATAGCTCAGACACCAGCAGACCTAGACATTTCACACAAGCATCTGACACAAATGAGTGTGTCACTCTAGAATCATACAACACATAACAGGACCTACTAGTTATTATGCAACTACCCATAACCAGGTTACCTGAGCCAGTTGCCTCTACTCTTGTCATAGCATACACCCTGCCTGTCGCCTGAGGCTTGTTACCCCTGTTCCTCTGCTGATGCTGGTGGAGAGTCTAAACTAGAGGGCGTGTCACTGCCCTAGCAAGAATGGGGTAATCTTTCCCAAAGTGGCCTTCATTGCCACAGTTGTTGCACTTGCGGTAACCCTCCATGTGTGGGCACACATTCCTCAGATGAGGGCCTCCACATATGTAACACTGCACTCGGTCCTGCTGGGGAGGAAAGCTCCTAGACCCCTAAGACTGATGGTGAGGTCTGTCATAAGGCTTTCTCCTCTCCTCGTGCCTTGTCTTGGACCCAGATGGTCCACCTATCCTCTGAGGTTGCTGTGGGCGCTGACCTTCTACTTCATTTTTCATCTTTTCCATAACTCTGGCTTTCTCCACCAGTGTGCAAAATCCTTAATGGATAATGGGGCCACCATCAATCGGATATCACCACGGAGGCCATTCTCAAATTTTTGACATCTCTATTCTTCATTAGGTGGCAAGGTGTAGAAGCGGCTGAGGTGTTTGAACTTCTTAGCATACTCAGTCACAGACTTCCCTCCCTGAGTGAGCTGGAGAAACTCCACCTCCTTGGCATATCTGACACTATTAGAGAAGTACTCGGAGAGGAATTTCCCCCTGAAGGCCTCCCAAGTAATTGGCTCATCTTTTTCTTCCATGATGGACTTCACACTGATCCACCAATGTTCTGCCTCTTCTGTGAGCATATACACTGCGAACGCCAACTTGTTCTCCGCAGGGCACATCTTTGCATCAAAGATGCGCTCCAAATCCTTTAGCCATTGGTCTGCTGCATCAAGGCTAGTCTTCCCGTTGAATTTCACTGGGTGGTGCTTCAAAAAGTCTTCCAAGCTTCATTCTCTAACTGTAGGTCGTGGCTCGGGACCAAATACAGGGCCAGCTACCCTGTTCTCCTCCAATTGGCGGATGGCCTCCATTTGCTGTCGGTGAGCATCCTCAGCAGCCACTCTTGCAGCCTCCATCTGCTACATCACCAATTGCTGCTGTTTGAGTGACTTTGTCTACCGCTGCATTGATGCTTCATGTTGTTGCATCATCATCATACTTTATTGCCTCATAACAGCCACCATTCCTTCTATAGTTGTGGCTATATCAAGTACATCGCATTGAGAGGATTGAGAGTCCATGCAAGGAGGTGCCATGATTCACTGGCACACTGGAAACCACTTGTCAGATTGATAAGATAGAAAACTCAACTAAAGACACTGGACAGACACCACAAAAGCTAGGTGGACACCCAAGTCCACAGACCTAAGGAATGATTGCTCTGATACCATAAATGTAACACCCCATTTAAATTATAACCCTAATAAAAGAGGTATCACACAAAAATATAATGGCGCGGTCCTGGAGTATAAACCTCACTCCATACAGTTGTTCAAACGGAGACAAAAGAGGAACTAGGCACACCACGATGCCAAATACAAAAATAAGAACAAGGACATAACAGTAGTTGATAATACATCAAAAGCCAAAACAGTACATGGGCCATAGTCCTAGGGAAAAGCCCAAATAAAAGAAATCCAGTCCAGGTAGACTATGCTGCGAAATCATCCCTTCCCTGTTGAGCTCGAGTACCTCTCGCATCTGCTCACATCAATAAATTGATGATCATCGCAAAGGAGAAGAACCACATACAAAGCAACCAAACAAGCAAAAGGGTAAGCCAGAGTATAAAACATTTTATCATACATATACATACTATTTCACAAACAAATGAATATATGTCAACCAAATCATGTTTTGACTCACAAACCATACACTAAAACTCATACTCGACTCATCCGGATACATATAATTTAGTCGGATTCAGCGGATGCTTGCACTTGTGGTGGATTTCTTTGCTCACCCCCGAGCTAAGTGTTACAATGTTTCAACCCCCCCACACAAGGTTAGCCTTTAATGGATTTCAAGCCTCCTACTACTCTCACCACAAGAATCAGTCCGCTCTAAGTGAGACTAACTGACTCCTTAGAGTGTCAGGATGCAACCTTACCTTGAATCCTTACCAAATTATATAGATGGGGCACCACCATGGACTCCCACTAACAGGGGTCATGGAATTACGTCCCGACCACTAAAGCACTACCATGAGGTCTCACCTAGAGGCTCACGGAATTACATACTGACCATATACCAATCATACTCAATCAAACAAGCAATATTTTTCATGCATATAAATCTCATGACAGCCTTTATAATCAATCCTCATTCACATGCCAGGTTGAATCCATTCCAACTCTTCCATCCAAATCCATGAAAATAGAAGTGTATTTCACACTGGCACCATGCCACTTTGCCAACCAATCATCCCATGTAAACTCACATGCCAAGATCATACCAAATCTATCATTTTCAACCCATGAACCATATCATTCATGCATAATCATTCCCCTCATGCTTTTAATATAACAATTTAAATCAAACAAGTGCCAACCATCCAAAAACAGAGAAACAGCAAAATACCAAAGTACCCTCGCCCAACTCCTCGCTCAGGCTGAAGGGTCTCGCTCAAGCAAGCTCCATTTGCCTAGGCGAGAGCTCGACAATCAGGAACTGTGGCTTCTGCGCATTCTTGCTTAGGCGAGACTCCCGTCGCCTGAGCGAGACGCTCGCTCGCTCAAAACAAAGTTGGTCGCCTGGACGATAACTCGTGTGAAATAACTTGGGCGAGCCTCTGTTAATCTCGCCTAGGCGAGACATGCTCGCTTGGGCGAGGAAACCAGTACTCACCACTGTTCACGCGTGTAACAGCCTAACAATCCAATCCAAACAACGCAATAAGACATTTCATAAGTTCAAAGCAGCATACAATCCATCAATAACGAAATATTATCAAGCAATCATGGAAACTAAAGATTTAGCTAAAACCCTAGCTTCTCTTACCTAGAATGAGCTAGTATTGTACTTCGACACCAACCACGGAGCATGGTAGTTCTAAGAATAGGCTTAGAACTGGAAAACAGTGGAACATATTTTAAGATTGAGCTCACTATGAAACCCTAACTGGGAAAAACACGAAAATATACCAAGGGAAAGTGGTATGAGTTGGAGAGTAACTTACATGAGTGCGAGAAATGAGTTGAACTCTTGTGAAGACCAAGATGTCTCAAACCCTAGTAGAGAAATGGCAGCAGCTCTAAGGAACAAGAGACTGTTTTCTAAAAATGAGGGGAATGGAAGTGTGTTAGTTGGTTTAGGGTCCTTTCCCCCTTATGGGCCAGCCCTAGGCTCAACTGATTGAGACAGCCCCTTCGAATTAGGGCAGAATAAAATTAAAGGAAATAGTGGGCCTTACAATTTCCATAGTTTATATAAAACATTAATAAGCGTAAACTTTATGTCATAATTGATTCAATGTGAATGAGCCTAATTCTGAATAAACATTTTTTTATTAGTAAGCGTAAACATTTTCTTCAACCCAATTCATCTCAAAACTCTGGTGTTTCGAACAAACTAAAGTTTCGATTCACTTTCACCGTTCTATTATTTTTCTCACTACTTTGCTTAATCTTTATTTACTTTGACAAACATAAAATATTTGAAGTTTTGAACATCAATGCTGTAAGACCCATTAAGAATAATCCTTTTCTGCTTGCCCTAAATTAAAGGGGTTGCCCTTGTAAATGGGCCTAAGGGCTGGCCCAGTATACAAAATCATACTTCGTTGCCCTAAGTCTCACTTTTCCACTCTTTTCACAAAACCTAGAGCTGCAGCCGCCTCCTCTGCTAGGGTTTCACGACACCTTTCGTTCGCATTCAGCTTGGCAGTCCCTACCTCACGTAAGTGCTCTCCAACTAGCAGTTATCCCTCCTTGGTCTATTCTCGTAGCTTTTGTCAGGGTTCCATAACGACCCGCTTTTATTCATTGTTTTCTAGCTCTGAGTCTGTTCTTAGAAGTTGTTCGTGCTCCACAGTTGGGTGTCGAGGTTTCCAGCTAGCTTTATCCAGCTACGGGAAGCTAGAACCTCTTTGTTTAATCTGTTTAATGTGATCGTAAGTTGTTTACGATATATTTTTATGGTCCTTGAACTGATATGTTGCTGTGAATGCATGAGATGGTTGATGTTGTTCTTGGCATGTGCAAAATACGACTGTTATAGGCATGGCAGTGGCGGCGACTGTTAAACTCGCCCAAGCGAGCTCATCTCGCCTAGGCGAGGTGAGTAGAGGCTCGCCCAGGCCTCCTCGCGCAAATGGTCGCCCAGGCGGCTCGCTCAATTTCGAGCAAGCGAGCGTCTCGCCCAGGCAAGGCGAGTTTCGCCTAAGCGAGAACGTGCGGAGGGCCCTGTTCCAGATTCGCGAACTCTCGCCTAGGCGAAGAGGACTCGCCTGAGCGAGAGACTCTCGCCTGGGCGAGACTCCTTAGCCTGAGCGACGGGTTGTGCGAGGTTGCGTTCAACTTGGGGTTTTCTTGTCTTTTGATGGTTGAACTGTGCTTTATTGTATTATTATATGATGGCATGAGGGAAATGAGTATGCATGTTGGAAGGAGTTTATTTGTGGGGAATTGTGAGCTTGGCATGATTTCTATATGAGTTGTACATGAGAAGTTGGATACATATATATATGCGTGTCGTCACAAATTTGGCATGAGCAACAATAAATCTTGATGGTTGGTAAACCAGTGGCATGGTTATGTTATGAGGAGAAACACTTTACTCATGGTTGGGAATAACGAGTTGGTAATGATTCAAAGTATGAGAATTGAGGAGTTGGTTATGGGTGTTGGCATGATATTTCATGTGTGATGTATGTGAAAATTCTTGGCTTTTTATATAAGTCGGTCTGTGTCAGTGCGTAATTCCTTGGAGTCTCTAGGTGAGACTTTCAGGGTCGTGCTTCAGTGGTTGGGACGTAATTCCATGGCCCCTATTAGTGGGTGTCCATGGTGGTGCCCCATCTATATGGTCAGGTAAGGATTCAAGGTAAGGTTGCATCCTGACACTCTAAGGAGTCAGTTAGTCTCACTTAGACTAACTCCTGTGGTGAGAGTAGTAGGAGACCCGGAATTCATTAAGGGCTAACCTTGTGTGTGAGGGAAATTTGATTCATTATAACACTTGAAACACTTAGCTCGGGGGTGAGCAGAGGTATCCACCACAAGTGCAAGCATTCGCTGAATCCGACCAGGCTATAAGTATCCGGATGAGTCGAGTCTTGGTGTATTGATTAAAGGGTCATAACATGTTTGAGTGATATGTGTATGTTGTATACGTGTATATTGGCTATGAAGGTACATTTGATTGCATGATGAAATTGTTGTTGGCTCTAGCTTACCCGTTCTTGTTGGTTGCTTTGTATGTTGTTCTTCTATCTTCGCGATGATCATCAACTCTATTGATGGGAGCAGACGCGAGAGGTAATCGTGGTCAACAAGAGAGAGGCGAACCCGCTGCTTAGTCTTCTTGGGCCGGACTTTCTGTCCTTCTTGGGCTATCCTTAGGGCTACAGCCCATGTACTTGTTCGCTTTTACATCTTTCTAGGATTCCAGTAAACTGTTTAACATGTTTTTTTTTTTGTGACGTCTTGGTATGCCTTAGCCTGTACGGCGTTATGTTTAAACTCCAGGACTGCATGGTTATATTATAATTGTGTGACGTTTCTTTAATTACGCATATTAATTAAATGGGACGTTACGAATGCTTTTAAACTCTGTTTTAGGTGATAAATAAGTAAGCACTTTTACCACTGTTACTTAGGTTGATTTTAGACTCTGTTTTAGGTGATCAATAAGTAAGTACTTTTACCACTGTTACTTAGGTTGATTAGGTGCATGCGCTGCCATTTACGCAATTGACCACCCGTAATATTGTAATTAGGCTAAATAAATTGAACTCTTTTACTACCAGCAGCAAAACAGAGTGTTAGTCTCATGTTGGATCTGTGTTTTAAAATATTGAACCAACAAATCAATTGGATTTACTTCAAAATAGTTTTTAAATAAAAAAAAATATAAGTTTTTTATTTTTCTATTCTTTTAATATTTTTATCTTCTAAAAAATTATTTAAATAGATCAACCTAAAATTATTTAAATAGTAGAATAGATAAAAAAATAAAATATTTAGGACCAAATGGAGGAAAATTATAGGGCAACAATTAAATCAAATGTTTTTTATATAACCATAATTTGTTGAGATGCACAATCTAAGTAAAAGAGACATCATTCAAGATTCGTCTAACCATTAATATCATATACAATGTTTGTTTAGACTAGGAACCAACCAAGTTAAAATTGTAATTTACATAGTAAAATCGTTCGATTTTACAAGTTTAAATGGTGTACAATGAAATTGTACATCCTCCAGCAAAGTAGAAAAATCGTGTGGATCAATGCTTTTCATGTATTTTTCATTACACTACTTCGCCTTCTTAGGTAAATGGGGTTCGATTAAAATAATCTAAATCTAATTAAAAATTAATGTAATAAAAAATTCACCTTATTATGTATGCTTTGAGTTACAACACCTTTTCATTTTTCATTTTATTGAGTGAATGAGGTTTCAATTAAAATATAAAAGAAAACCCAATTAAAAATTAAGGAAATTAAAATATTATTCTAGGTGCTTTATGCTACACGACTCACCTTCTTGAGAGAGTAGGTTCTCATTAAGAATAAAACTCAAAGCTAAATACAATTAAATCCAAAGTTATAAGTTCATCACTAACACTAATTCACATAACATAACATTCTTCACCTCTTTCTTATGAAGTTTAAAAATCGCAGTCACAGACCTAAGTCATTAGCACAACACCCGTAGACTAAGGATCAACAAATTTTCTCTTGCTTCTCCTTATTTGTCGAAAACCACTCACACTAATAGATTTGTAACACCAACACGACTTTTGTTTTGAAGGAGAGACAATGAAAACATAAATTTAAATTATTTTCCCAATTAAAATGGAGATGGTAAACACTTAGTTGAATGTCAAACCAAAGGTGATGAGAAGAGGAGAATGTTCCTGTTGAAGGGCTTCAAAAATTTTGTTTTAATTTAAATGATTTATATCATATATACTTAAATTTGATAAAATGTTGACAATATGATTGATTTTGTTTAAATTATTTAAGTCATAGAGGGTGCGTATATCATGCTTTTGTATGAAGTTAAATCTAAATAATATGATTAAATTTAACAACAATTTATTTATTTAGTTCGATTTGTTTTATTCACTTCTTTTAGTCTATAGTACAACCCATTTTTACATTTACATATCCATGATCTTTCACAAATATTTCAAATGGCTAAAAAGCAGACGATTTATATATACCCACCACGTACGGGGTTGGTATAGTGATCATCATCGAAATAAATGTGTTTGGTTTATATTTTCAAACCTTTTTTTAATATATTTATTCTCACTATATAAAGAATTCACTAAATGATGAACAAATAATTGTTCAATATCTTGAAAACAACAGAAAATGTATTCATACTATATTAGAAAGTAGGTGGACAATAGAAGACAATTTGGAAATTTTTCGTCCTTTCTCTCTCTCTCTCTCTCTCAATATCAAAATTAATTCCGCGGAAAAAAAAATGATTGATCACACATGTTTGTGCTGCTGATCTGTGTCCGCTTTTAGTAAGATGTCGCCTTCTGAACAAGATATTAAAAAAAAATATGAAGGAGTTTGTTCCAAATGTCTCACAATGTTGAACTTTAGAGTGGGGATAAACTCGATCAAAAAGAAACGTTAGGCATCGGAAATGCAAAATTAATAATAGAAGAAGCACTAGCCAAACCAAAGAATTGATGGGACCACCACAAAGAGAATAAATAACAATAATAATGCGTCTCAAGATAAGTATTGTAGGGCATTACGCAAATTCTTAAAAAGTTTCCTATGATTGTGTTTTGATGGAGATAACCTTCATGCCATGCACCAAACAAAAACACAAAACATACACGATTAGGTGTGTGCACACAATCTACCAGGAGCAAAGAGGGAGATAAGGGTGATGTAACAAAGCACTTGTTTTGGAAGACTTTAAAGCTCCTCAACTCATCTATCAAACACGTCTTCTTCTAATGCTTTATCTCTTTCTATTCATATATATATATATATATATATATATGTGTTCATTACAATTTTTTCCTTTTTAATGTTTTCTAGTGGTTAACCTGGACTTGGTGCCAATGATTGCATCATAATGTGTCCTAGATAGATATGATTTTGGTGATTGATTTGATTTCTGAACAAGTATTGTTGCACCATGTGTCATGCACAAACTTTGGGGCGGGCCAAGATTACATCATGCTTTATTTCCACCATATCTTACTATTTCTCCTACTTTTTTGTCTTCTGCCGTACACAGTTACGGTGAAAGGAGATTCATGGCTTCTGTTCAACTCATTTTGCGACACTTCAACCATGGAGATTGGTGTTCCTAATAATAATAACTTTCTTCGTGAACCAATTCAACATGAACCCTTGTGCTACGTACCTTCGTAGTCTTAATCAATTGCTCATATTTTAACCATTTCTAAAGTTAAGACTAAACCTACTTTAAATTAAAAGTGAACGCATGCATCATTGTTTACTCGCTCTAGAGGAACTCAATCCTCAAAATATCCTCAAGATGCACATGCTATCATATCATGCAAGATATTGTAGATTTGAACACAACGCACTAATGTGGATCCCTTAAGTATCTTTGCGTACTTAGAAATTGTTTAGTTGAGTAGAATACAAAATATCGGCACCCAAAATAAAAATATCTCGTAACCATTTTGGTCTCAACCATGTACGCTATAATAATGAGTGGTTTCTTTCTTCAGTGTAGATTTTGTACACTCCACACTTCGTTTTTCCCATCACGTTCTCACCAAATTTGTTGCAGACCGTGTTTACAGGTGTCAATTTGTTGAGTGGTGGCAACTCAATAGACAATACAAATGCAAAGACTTTGGAGTTGTGCTCTAAATGTGGAAATGAATTCAACTTTTATTTACTACGCAAACACTTTAACTATTCCTTCCTATATGTCACTTCAACCGAATTCAAGTTTGAACAAACCTCAAATCAACGGTTGGCAATATAATAAATTAAAGGATTGAATATTTTTATTCTCCAAAATTATCAATTTTTTTTATTCGTTAATAAAAAATGAAATTAAGGGTCTCCATGTTTTTTATTTGTTTTTTTTTTTCATTTGTAT
>Ga0209589_1011794_pt1 | contig 12142 bp, 6 predicted proteins | sample CowpeawhiteBW_FD_187525 | JGI IMG/M metagenome (GOLD analysis project Ga0209589, IMG submission 187525) | Root nodule microbial communities of legume samples collected from California USA - Cow pea white BW (SPAdes) (version 2) | ecosystem: Host-associated > Plants > Roots > Nodule | place: USA...
ATATATATATATATATATGTGTGTGTGTGTGTGTGTGTGTGTGTGTGTGTGTGTGTGTGTGTGTGTGTGTGTGTGATCAACATATCCAATCAACTAAAATAATAATTAATTAGCTGGTTTCACTTTCTTCTGTGAAATCAATTGATTGATAGTTGCTTTAACCAATTTAATCTGTTAGTCAGGATAACATATATGTTCTCTTTTTGTCTTTGAGATATCTGACTTTTGAAACTAAGAAAAAAATGCTTTGACAAAAATCATTCAACACACTTTCTCAAAAAGAATCAAAGGTGCTGCAATCTGAGTAGTTCTGCATGAAGTCTTGAAGTTATGATTGTCTTGATCTTGATCTTGGAAGAAGATTTTTTGTTAGCTAAGGAGAGCTAATCATCCAGGTTTTGTCATTCCTATATTTGTTGTCTTTTTTAGTGTTTCTAGTTTGATTCTAGGTCGTGTTGTGTGTTCTTCTTGTGTGCGAGTCAAAAAGTTTGTGTTTAGGCGTATTTTCTTCAAGAAATTGTTTGTAAAGGATGTTGAAATTTCTTGTGATAATGGAAAGTCAAGCTCGGGTATTGTTTTGGCTAATTGGATGTAGCTCCTTGTGAGTTAACCAATATAAAAACTCTTAGTGCACTGATTTTACCGTTTTTGCAAGAAAGTTGATAAATGGTATCTTTGTTAGTAAATTCATTGTGATATAGTCTTCAATAAACTAATATGATTGTTTGATAACATCTTATTGGATCTTTGATAACAAAGTACTTATATATTTAAAAAATTTGATGTGTGATACATAATCATATATTTTGCCGGATTTTCATCCTGTTAATTGTTCATTTTAATCAGTTAAAATGTATGATTCAGTAGTGTTGAATGATTAAATCTCTTGGTCAATTTGATTTAAGCGAAAATTTCTCGTAAGTTCTAATTAAGCATTGGTTTTAACAAGTCCAATTCAACGCCATCCCCCCTTTCTTGGCCTTGAACTCTGTTTCATGTTTACACAATACACATTAGACAACATTGTCCACACTAATTAGATGGGAATAACAAACATTATTACACAAGTCATTCCATATGTTGATTAGATGAGTATAACATAAATTATTAGACAAATCTAGGAATGCAATGATTAAATGAGTAAAGCGAAAAAAATTGACGAGTTTGCCGATGTATTGATTAGACAAGTCTAGTAATACACATTAGACAAGTAATTCATATATTGATTAAACGACTTTAGTAATATAAATTAGTCAAGTTTTTCCATACACAAATTAGATGAGTTTTTTAATACATTAATGACAAGTTTGTTCATTCACTGATTAGATGAATCTTGCGATATATATTAGACCAATTTGTTCATACACTAATAAGACGGGTCTAGCAATACACATTAAACGAGTTTGTTTGTACACTTATTAGACAAGTATAGCAAAAAAACATTAGATATGAGTAATTTCATATATTTATTAGATGAGTCTAAGAATACACATTAGGCGAATATGTATATACACTAATCAAATAAGTCTTGCAACACATTGTTGAAGGTATCGAGAAACAAAGACATTGTTCAAAACACCGAAGGTTATTATGAAGTCAAGAGCCAGTAGAAAGGTGTTTTGAAAATTTGATCGAAGTTTAGCAGATGTTAAGTCTTATAAAATGGTGAGATCGAAGAAGTCGAAGTGAATGATACCATAAAATAGGCATGTAACTCGTTATAAGTCGGTTATTTACCCCTTGTTAGATTGTGGAAAGAGATAGAAGTCAGCTATTGTTGACTTCTAGTTAAGGATGTAACTTATCTAGCAAGTGCACTTATTCGATTGTTGCACAATAAGGTCGTATCCACAACACTACAAGAAAAAACAAAATTTTCCATGGTTAAAGTTCGTGGAAAACACTTAAATTCTGTAAGTAATAGTAATTTTTCCATGAACTTTCCACGAACCAAAACATGGGGGCAATATATTCGTAGGTAACATTTCCCATGAATTTTTATTTTCTATGGGTAATTTTAGATGGACTATTTTCATGGAAAAAGTTGTCATCTTAATGGGTAATTTTCCATGGATTTTGCTGTAGAAAATATCATAACTTTTTCCACATATATTTTCCAAGATTTTGCTAATAAAATCATATACCCATTTCCCATAAAACAATCCATGAGAAATATACAATTTTCTTTTAAAAATTAAATAATTAAATATTAATTTACTATATATTGTCGCCAAATTATGCATTAAATTTTCTTTTTTCAATTCAAATTATTTTATACATTTTTCAAAATTATAAAAAACGTGTATATATTACATTTAAAAATTTTAAGAATATAATTTAAAATATAAATTTTTTAAATATTTAGCAAATGATTAAAAAAAAACATGCTCTATTCATAATTAACAATTTTAATAAATTTAGTCAAGTTGTCATTGTAATAAATATAATAATAAGAATTGAAATCGGAACTTAACTAAAAATAAAATTACACTATTTTGAAAAAGTATTTAGCAATTGAGACTATCTTAGGAACTTGATACACAAATAAATATTACAAATATTCAAATTTTAACAAATTATAAAATAAATATTCCATAAATATTTCAAAACAAAGTCTAGCATATAACAAAAGCATGTTGTGAGAAGCTATTAATAAAAAATATCTAAACCACATAATGATTTTTGGTTAAGTTAAATTTAAGAAAAAAGAAAAATAAATGTAAGCAATTATACACACACCAAACCTATATAAGATGTGTTTGGGATATAAAATATTTTTAGCCTTTAGTCCTTTGTCTAAGTTTAAGCTTTCATGAAATTTGACACCCTTAAATTCCACAATGTACATTTGGTCTTATATAACATCTAACTGTTGTATTAAATTCCACAATGGTCATCAAGTCTAGAGAAATAATTAAACTTAAATTATATATTAGGTTATTAAGAGTTGTTAGCAGTTATAATTTAGGCTTAAATAGTCATTTGGTCCTAGTTTTGGTTAAGTTTTTTCAATTTGGTCCTACTTTAGGATTTTTGTTCAATTTTGTCCTAAATTTTGAAAATATCGTTCAATTAAGTCCTTCTACTTAACACTGTTAAAATCAAGAACAGAACAGTGTACACGTTGGACTGTTCCACTAACGTGGTGCATTGTATAGTGACGTGGCCATTAATCTATTGTGACTTGTACTGTGTTGTTTAATTGAAATTGAAATAGGTTTACAAATGGGAGGAAATTGGGATGAAGGTTCATTATTGGGAGAAAATTTGATTAGGGTTCACTGCTAGGACGAAATTGGATTGAAAGGTTTGATTATGTGCACCACCAAGCTATGATTAAAAAAAAAGATGATAATATCATATACAAGTTAAGATGGTGAAAGCAAATGAAGGGTAAAAATGGATGCATCACTGCCAAAAAGCAAAAAGAATAAGAGAGAGCCCTCTTGCAACAATCATCATGTTCACCTAATGGACCTCATTTTTCATTGCAGATAGCAGGGATAATTACGATGGGAAGATTACCCATGTTTCCTTATCAAAGATGCACCATTGAAATGAGAACCTTTTTTGGAATTATTATACCCAACAACGAACCTTAATCAAATTTTCTCTCAACAACGAATCCTAATCCCAATTTCCTCCCATTCATAAACCTATTTTGATTTCAATTAAACAGCACAGTACAAGTCATAGTAGATTAATGGTCACATCATTGTACAATGCACCACGTCAATGGAACAGTCTAACGTGTACATTGTTCTATTATCAATTTTAACGCTATTAAGTAAAAGGACTTAATTGAACGGTATTTTTGAAATTTAGGACTAAATTGAACAAAAAACCTATAGTAGGACCAAATTGAACAAAAATTTACCAAAACTAGGACCAAATGACTATTTAAGCCTATAATGAATTAGGGATTTTGTTTGATAAAATAATAATCTATAGTCTACTTTAAGTTTGCAATGAAACAATAGCAAAGATTTAGTTTTACACTTTGAAAAAAAGTGTGAAAGCTTGGTAAAGATAATTGATGTTGATTTAAGGTGTTGGGATTGAACGTGGTTTCTTTCACTCAATTGCACTATCGTTAATTTGAGTTATGTTCTTTATTTTTAGTGTTCTTGGAAGTACTCTTAATTGTAATTCTAATCTCATTCCATTAGTTTTAGAACATAAGGGTGTCAAACGTTTATAGCAAGTACATGAAGTAGATTTCCTCCTTCCATGGCTTACTAAAGATGTTCTAATAGAAGCCTAAGATCTCTATGGAGTTTCTCTCTCTAAAATGATCTACATGATCAGCCTAAAAATAATAGAGGCATGCTCTCTTTTTATAGAAATTATAAGTGTTGCTCTAACTCCTATCTAGGTTGATCAGCCATGAGGTTTCTTCCATAGGTAGGTTTACTTCCAAGCTTGGGTAGTCAACTTGGTGATCAATAATGGAGCTTTCCTCCTCAAATGTGTTTTCTCTTAAAGCTTAGCTACCATTCTTGAGCTTAAGGTTTTCTTGCAATGAAGGTTTCTTCATATGTAGCTCAGCGCCAATATCGTTGCTCAATCGCGGGCTCATATTTTGAATCTTCACAATTCATCTCTTATGGTTAAGCTGCAACTTTGAGGCTTAGCACCAACTTCTTAATTCCTTCATTTTTCCTGCAAAAAATAGCACAAATATATGTTAAATTCCACTTTTTCACTCATTATGTATCTTAATGCAAAAGGGGTTATTTTATTGATACAAAGATATGTAGAATGAATCTTAATTGTTCAAGACATTGGCATTTAACTGGTAGTTATCTAGGGAAGTTGTTTTAGGACAGTTATAGGTGATTTGACATGTAACTTATTTAACTTTTGAATTTACTATATGTAATTATCAAGGGGGGTTAGAAAATATAAATAGCTTGATTATGCATGTTATAAGTGTGACAAATTGGGGAATCACAAACAGGAAAATGTCTAATTTAGTGTTGGTTTGTTGCAATTTGGGTCACCACTTTCATTGATTAACTCTACATGTTCCTTTACTTTCCTTGATAATTTAGTTTATGCAAATTATTTTTGTGTTCTTTACATTTCATTGCATCTTTGTGTAATTCGTTTGTCGTTGCCACCACACATGTCATTTCTTGATTCACGTCGTAAGACCCAAGAAAATAATTAAAATTGCAAGAAAGGTGGATTAGACGAGGGGGATATTATTTAAAATTGATAAATAATAATTTGTATAAAAATGAAGTGTAGCACAATTTGTTAGAGCCTTGTTATGGGGTGGAGGCATGTGTTTGATCCCTTATGTGTGCAATTGGTATGATTTATATGTTATATTTATTTATTTTGGATGAATGAATTGTGTGCTTAATATTTTAGAAGGGGAAGAGTAAAAGGTACAAAATATTTTTTAAATTGCTCAGAGTGATATAGGTCAACGTGAGTTTTAGAGAGAGAGTGATAAAAAGTTTTGTTAAGGAAAGAAGAGCAAAGAAGGAAGAGATTTTATTTTCTGTTGCAAGAAGAGAACTCGTGGTTAGGAAATTCTAGGCAAGGGGAGTTATCATCTTTTATGTGTTTTCTTTGGTTTGGTTGGGTAGAATATGATTTGTCTATGATCTTCTTGTTGGTATGATGCTAATATTTCAAATTGGGTTTGGGCAGAATTTCTATCTTCTAGGTTGTTCACGTTGGTAAGATGAAATTTTAGTTTGTGGTTGGGCAACACTTTCATATTCCTATGTTGAAATGATGAGATGTTCATGGTCTTGGGGTATAAATTGTATGAAGAGAATCTTTAATTGTTGTTATGAATTTTTGGTAGGGCATTGGATAATTATTTTTGTTTTGGACAACAAAGAAATGCGTTGGGAAATTGTTTATGGAAAAAATTTGCTTATGAAAGGTAAGTTCATTGATTCTTGTTCATGGTCATGTGTGAAGTTGGTTGTGGTGATGATTTTTGGTATGTGGCAGTTGTGATATTGTTTGGTGCTTTAGGACTTGATTTGATGTTGTGAAATGAGGTTGAGGTTGAATGGTTGTGAAATTATGTGCAAACTGATAAGTGCAAATTTTTATTATGGTGCAATGTGAGTATAGGCAGTGAAAAGTGAGTAAGTTTTATTAAATGTCATGAATTAAGTAAGTGATGTTTTTCTATTCAAAAATTGGATTAAGTGGTTGAGTGATTTCGTTGTGGAAATGTGTGATGTACAAAATGAACGATTGAAAATGTAAGAATTGAAATCCTTATGAATGGTCAACTGTAGATTAGTGTGGTAAGTGTTAGTGGTGTTTTCCAAGGTTGGGTGCCTTATAATTCATAAATATATGCTTTTTCACGATGTTTTTCGTATCTTAAAAGTGAGTGGTCATTGGGTGAGAGAATTTACAAGGCTTGGGGCGCTAAGCATCAGCTTCTTAGCATTGAGCAGCAAGATTTACGAGTTTTTGACGTTTGGCGCTAGCCTTTTAGAGCTGGGCGGTGAACATTGCGAGGCAAATGACGTTAAGCGTTAGGTTGCCTGTTTCGGGTGTTTTGCTTGATTTGAATGGGATTACAGGTTTTAGGGTGATGATACATGTATGGTATGGTATATTGTGACATTCCATGATGAATTTGTATGATGGGTTGATATATAGTTTTTCATATGGTGATGAGATATTATATGCATGTATGTATGTATCTGATGGTGGTTATTTCTTCTCTCGTAATCGTAATACCATGTCGGTTCTTTTACTAGAGAGCTTTGGTGAGTTAGGTAAAAGAATTTCTTTCGACCGTAAGGTTTGACATGAGCTTAGTAAGTGTGCTTTGACCGAAGGCTTTGGCGAGCAGGTAGAGTTTTTGCTTGTAAGTTTTATGAAAAGTAGGGGGAAAGGCCTTTCCAAGAGGCGTTGGTGCATAAGAAAGATCACTGGTGGTTATGAGAGAATGACATACTCGATGGTTATTACTTGGTGGCAATAAGACTTGTTTATTCTCCATGTATGATTTTGGAACATGAAATGGGTTTGCTTGGCTTTGACAGTCTGGGTGAGTATATAGTTTGATAAATGTTGTTCTATGGAAGTTTTCTTTTGTTAGCTCACCCTTGCTTTTGTTGGTTTTTGTTGTTTTTGTGTGTGTGATGATCGTATAACTTGTGTTATATGGGAGCATATGTTGATTCAAATGTTGTTGGTGATGCATAGGTGCAAGGAGACATGCTGGAGAAAACTTGGGGAGTTTTGGAAAGCTTTTGCAAAAGATTTTGGATTTCTTTTATAATGGTCTTTTCTTCAAAATTGTATGGCTTAAAGTATTGTAATGGAAATCTTTATGGTTGTTTTGAATATTGTGTAAAGTTTTTATTTGAATGAACTTTGATAGGTATTTATGAAATAAAAGTTTTGAGAATTTTCTGTTTATTAAGATGGTATTAGAGAATTTTGTTTGGTTTTAAAATGTACAAGTGATGTCGTGAAAGAGGTGTTACATTCACCATCTTAAATTTATACTTTATCCATTATACCTTTGTTCTCGTCTCTATTGTTAAGTAGAAAACAGAACAAAAAGGAGGATTGTGTTAGTGGAGCATGAACAATGTTCTAATTAAAATTCAAGTGAAAAAGAGATTGAACTCATGGAATTTTTAAGTGGGATTAATTCACAAAATATATGATGTCTACATCAAATTGATCTTATCTGTAGATGTTTAAAGCAAAACACCATAATTAGATTGAAAAACAATTGTTATTATTTATATTTTTATACATATATGAACTAACCTATTAATCATTTTTCACGTTAATTCTATTTAAAATTTAATTATAAACTTAAACTTGTTTATTATTTCTTTCTAATCTTCTAAAATTTTTTTAATAAACCCTCAAACAAACATTAACTCATTCGTAGATACAAGTTTAAAATGTAGACACAAATTTAAAACTAACAATATATAAAATAAAAAAGAGAGAACAAAGAAAAAGGAAATAAACACATTATAAACCATTTGAAGTATGAAAAGAAAGACAAAAGATAGATATGTTTAAATAAAAATATCATTATCATGGTAATTAATGAATAAAATACAAAGAACGAAAAAAACAATAATATATTAGTTCAAAATTAAAATATATATATATATATATATATAATGTAAGTAATATTTGGAGAAAAAAATAACATTATAAAATAATTATATATATATATATATATAATAAATTTGTTTATTTTTTATAATAAATATAGCATTCTTTTATGAAAATTAAATAATAGTTCATCCCACTGTATAAAAGCATCTGTATAAAAGCACCACCATTGAAAAAGTTCATCCCACTGTCATCTTCGATCACATAAATTCTCTCCACGAGACTTCAACCAAAGAATCTCTCATGGTGGCCGACGAAGCTTCATCGTAAGTCTTCACTCTCCTCACCACTCACCAACTCTTCAAAATCAACAATAACTTCAAAAATTTCCACCTAAAACCAAAGTCGCGCTAATTTATTAAACTTTTCTCGTTAATAATTTCAAATGATGTGTCAGATTCGAGACGAGCGAGATGCTCGCCACGTTCCTGGCTTCAACGCCGCTGTTGTCGGAGTCGTGGAGGCTGTGCACCGCCGCGGCCGCCTTCGCGCCGCGGAGTTTCGTCACAGAGCAAGGTGCCGGCGGCGTGGTGTACGTCGCTTTCCCCGGCATAGAAATGGTGGCGGCGGACTCTAGCTGGAGAACCTTGGTGCCGTTGGTTAGCATAGGTGATGTAACACTCTTCTCCGCTCGTCGCGACAAGGATGACGATGATCCTGTGATGGTGCATGCCGGGATGCTGAATCTCTTATCCACCTCTTTCGATCCATTTCAAAATCAGGTTTCATAATTCTCAATTCTCATTAAAGAATTCGTAATTTTCACAATATTAGGTTAAAATTTAACGCTAATGCATAATTAGGTTTATACTAAATCATGAAAATATCGATTATACATTGACAGTGTAATTATACAATATAAAATTATTTTCTCTAACAGTACTATTTGATGGCCTAAAAATTGAAGTGTTGGAGATGATTTTTCTTTCCAGATAAAACGCAGTATGTTCGTCGTTTTGTTAGTGTCTTTGGCATCGTTTTGTCTCTTATATACTTGCAAACTTTGTTCTTGTAATAACACTGTAGCTTGTATGTTAAAAGAACCTATGAGCTATGAAGTTAAACTAAATACTCTAGTAAGAGAAACTCAACTGAAATGAATATATATATATATATATATATATATATATACTACCGAGAGCTTTTTATTTAAAAAAGAAAATAATTTTTTAACATTTAAATTTTTATGACAACTTTCTGGTATAATTTAAGGTGTTATTTTTCAAGTAACTTTTTATTTTTTTATATTTTAAAATTACTTTTTATTTTTTTATATTTTAAAATTATTTAAAAGATGTCACCACTTTATATTATAAAAAAATATTCAAAATATAATTATTATTTTTTTAAACTATTCCACTTATCTAACCGCACTTGGTGTTCAGGATTTTTTTTTCAAGAAAGGAATTTGTTTTGTATTTATTAGTTAAAACATACTTTTGGGAGAGTTTAATTACTATAGCTAAACAGGTAATAAATTATTCACTCGATCACTTTAATTTTCGTCATTCTAAAAGTTTTAGTTTTTTTATTGTACACATACAAAAGAAAGGCTAAGTTTTAATGTCTGTGTGGACATTAAATAAAAACTTTCAGACACTATAAATTACAACAAATTTTTATCTATAAAAAATTACGTAAGAACCTGAATATCTTTCTTCGCTGTACAATATTATTTCCTTAATAATATTCCTGTGCTCAATTTTTTTCTTTGTTTCTTTTTCATCTTTCATCTTCATTCATTTTATATGTTAAAAATAATAGTATTTATCCAGTATTTTTCTTTGGAGAAGTTGTATATATACATTTTCTATGGTACCACTTTATTTTTTATAGGATATATACACTATATTTTCTTTTATCCAATTCTTTCTCATCTATATGATGAGTGTTATACCAGTACTTTTCTCTCAATTCTGAAAGAAGGGATTGTTCACAGAAAACAAAGAAAGTTGAAATGAAAATAAAGAAAGTTAGTATCCTGCATTTTTTTTTTCATCTTACTTTCATTGTATCATATTTTCTTTTCTTCAGCTCTTTCTTCTTTATACTCTAATAATGGAGGATTAAATAAACATTTTTCAAAAGAAAGGCCTTAAAGTGACATGATAAACATCCCTCTCATCTCCCTTTCACATCAATCCAATGTACTTTTCTCCATTTTCCTGGGGTGGTAGTTAAGCTGAGAAAATAAAAGCAAAGAAGAATGATACACTTTTCTTACAAGTGAGCAAAGAAGAATAATACATGGAATATTCGAAAATTTAACAAATTTCCACACTCCATGTCTATAATCAAATTATATTGAAGAACCCTAATATCTATATTATTTTTTGTTCTTATACTAAAAAAACACATTACTTTTTAAGAAATTGGGAAGTCATTCAGTTCGTAAACATGAGGATGATTATTGAATCGAAATTCTTAATCTATTTTGAATTATCAATCGAATCTTATTTATATAATCTAAAAAAACTAAATAAACAATTTTTTTAAACAATTACTAACTTATATAAAAGAAATACAAAATAATTAAAATTGTATACTAATTTGAATATTTTCTTTTAAATAAAAATTAATTTATATAAAATATGTAGTAAAAATAAAAAAATGTAAGAATAATGATAAACGTACTAATTTAAATAACATTGAAAAACTTTAACAAAATAAATAAAATAATTTAAGTTAAATAATTACTAATTATTTGTAAAAAAATAAACAAATATAATGACACTTATATATTAATTTAAACAATAAATATTTTTATGAGAAATAATTTTATATTTTTATAAAATAAAAATAAAAAATAACATAAAATATTATTGTCACTACGAGCAAGATGACATCATGAAAGTAAAATGGTATCATTAGATCGGTTAGTGCAAGAAAAGAAAAAGGGAAAAAGCATTTCACATTTTAGTTTAAAACATTATTCACTATTCCTTTCTGTGGGATCATCTATTCTCCTTCTTGGTGTTAATTTTCTCCGACTCCTTTTTTTTCCTTTTTTTTCTCTTCATTCTTTTAATTATATGATGTCATCTTCTTCAATGTCTATCTTCTCTGCAGTTCATCTTCTTTGTGATGTTTTTTTTTCCTTCGTCGTCTCAAGTCAATCCTGACAGAACTAAATTACAAAATCACAAATTTCGCAGTTCAAATCATGTGATTCTTAATACTACATTGAACCTGAGTTGGATGATATATTTTTTTATGAAATTGTACAAATAGCACTAACCATTTTGCTTCTCAATTATCATTGTCATAAATATTTTAGACACCACAACTATGTGTCATTAAACTTTTTTAATGAGTTGATATTTTTTTGGCTCTTCAAAGAGTATATATACATCTTTTCATATAAAACCTAAAAGTTCATTCAACCCTTAGCCACAATAATGAGTGTCACCAATTATCCTTTTGCAATAAATCGAAATCAATCAAGTTTGTTTGTGAGAAAGAAGAAAGACTTTAAATTGGAGTCTAGTCTTCAGTCCGAAAATGTTTGCCCTTTCACGTCGTTTAGCATTATGCACCATGTGTGACTCGGTGTTTTATTAGAGAAATTCTTGATTTTCCTGTGCATTTCTTAACTCTATATAAATTAGGGTACAAAAAGCAAAGACCATTGTTGGCCTGTGAAGTGTTGTTTCGTACCAATCAAAATGGGTCCCCTTAAAAATCTCTCGCATATTCCAAATTGAAATTGGAGACCCACTTTTATGAAACAATTATTGGCCTCAGCCAGCCACCAAACAGATAATGCTACTGAGTATTGAGTCTCAACGAAGACTATAAGTGGAAGATATTTAAAGTCAACAATGGAAATTATACACATTCCATTATTCTTATTTTATATCTTCCTCATCATTATATAATGTGTCTATAACCACTATTGGCGAAAACAGGAAAAAAAAATAATCTGTTAATTTATTGCCCATCATAAAATAATTACAGTTTCAAGAAGATTTTTTTTTTTGTTCATTTTTTTTTAATTTTATCTTTT
>Ga0209589_1011795_pt1 | contig 12139 bp, 10 predicted proteins | sample CowpeawhiteBW_FD_187525 | JGI IMG/M metagenome (GOLD analysis project Ga0209589, IMG submission 187525) | Root nodule microbial communities of legume samples collected from California USA - Cow pea white BW (SPAdes) (version 2) | ecosystem: Host-associated > Plants > Roots > Nodule | place: USA...
AATTTTTCATAATATAAATTTAATATAAATAATATATAAATATAATTTTAAAAAATAAATAAATATATATAAAAAATAAATTTCAAAAATTTTGGGGGACACCCCTGTCATTTAATAGTTCCGCCGATGACCATTACCACCACCTTGGCGACACCCATGACCACTTATTCTCCTCCTCCTTCTCTTCTACCTTCACTCTTTCCACTTTTCCATTCCTTAACACAAACAGACACACACATATGCACACTCAAACACACTCTCAAATTCAAAATCAAATTCAAAATCCCACTAGGGTTACGATTTCTAACTCCCCTTCAGTTCTCCCTATAATGCACTACGATTCCAAGGCCCTATCATGGAGCCACCTACAATCGAGGGATTGGAACTTTGAATAAAGGAATTAGAGTTTTGAATTAAGGAATTGAGATTTATCAATGAGAGACTCTTAAAGAGAAGATAAGTGGGTGGAGAGGGGGTGAAGAGGTTTGTGCATTTTGTAAGGATAGTCTTCTTTGCCACTACCAAACTCCTAAAAGATGGTCATGTGAAGGTTTAAGAAGTGGTGGCTTGGGCTATTTATGAACTCATTGCCAATAACCTCAAATGATAAGATCATTTATCTCGGAACGATGCCGGCGGTGGGAAAGGAGGAAGAGGGTGGGTGGTAGGATTGTGTCGCAAAAGAAAAAAGGAGTTTGAAAGGAAGAAGAGGTTTAATTTGACACATCATCATCTTTTAACAGAAGGAACCAAGTTAATTGTATTTAAAACATATAAAGACTCAATTGAGTAAAAAAATGTAGGAATAAAAGTAAATCATAGACCATAATATAAAATTCAAATTACTTATTCAGTCATCGAAAAAATAATGTCAGTTTGCTCTAAAATACTTATTCTATGTAGGGTTTAACTTCAACTTAGTTGATCAACACATAAACATGCACAATTTAATTCTTCCTTTGTTAACCAATACACTTTCACTTTCCCATAATGACAACCAAGCTGATTAAAAGCTGATAACATTGATGGAATCCTTTCATCTTTAAGGGTTCATTCGTTTCTAGAAATCTATGGCAACATCATAAGATTTTTCAAATAGTGAGAACTTATATGTGGTATCACGGTGCAAGTAGGATGCATAAATTGATCCTTCAACTCTAGATTTATTTTTAAAAAACTGTTTTGAATCTCTTGGAAGTCCTATATTGACTAGTGTTAAGGTCAGTTTAGAATATATAAGTGGGTGCAAACCTCATCTTATAAGTCAATTTTTGGGAGATTGAGTTAGACTTAAAGTTCACTTCTTAACATGGTATCAGAGTCATGAGTTAGAGCCTATCCTAACAAACTTTATTGTTTGTTGGACGTATTGTTCCACTCGCTATTGGATCGTTATTGGATCACCTGTTAATATATAGTCTTATGCTCTAGATGTATATATATGAATGTGCCTATCTTGTTGAAGGTGTGTTTGACAAGCTTGTCAATTAAGAGAAACAAAATTTAAACTTTGTCTGTATATTAGATGAAACTCTGAATTATTTTCATAAAATTTAAATACATATTGTTTTTACATTTTTTTTTCTGGTTTATTGAAAGAAGAATTTGTTGGTGAGATAAAATAAAAGTAGAGAAATGTATACACAAAATCAAGGAAACTCACTCAAACACAATGAAAACATACATAATCACGAGAAAAACAAGAATATGCATAATTGATGATCTCCCATCTTCAACGTTATACATATATACAAACAAAGATTGATATAGAATTCATACAATTGATTTTATTAGAAGAATTGATATTATTAGAAGAAAAATAGATGAAATGATTTATATACAGTTATTTGATTATTTGTTTTAGGATTAAGAAGAGAAGTTCACAAATCTATTTTTTATTAGAAAATCATTTTGCTTTTAGTCCATTAAAAGATGAAAGTACATAACAGTATCGTCATATGAATCAATATAGTGAATTTCAATGCATTAGAATTGGACTTTGATCATTTGAAAGCCTAAGTAAAATCACCACGAACACAAGCTCTAATAGTTTTAATCAATTTTAATTGATTAAAATAAAATTTAGTCTAGTACAATTGATTAAAATAACTAAAATTTCTTGAGATATTTTGACAAATTAAAATGTTTCTTAACGAATTAAAAGATAACATTAAAAGATAACCCATACAATAATTAATATTCAATTAAAAACTTATTTTTAGTAAGAGATTTGGTGAAAATATTAGCCAATTAAATACAACTACTAACAAATCTCAATTTAGTATTATATATATTATATAGTTGAGAATATATATATATATATATATATATATATATATATATATATAATTGAACATTTACATTTTTAGTTGTATATTTTAATTTTGAGTTTTATTTTCTTTTTCAAAGTAGATAATAAATTAAAAGATGAAAATTTTAATATTATTTTTACAATTAAATAAATATCTTTTTCATATTTTTAGGTGAGCGAGTTGAATTCAAGTAAATTGAAACTAATTTTGACTTTTGACCCATCTAGACCTAATGGATTTCATCACCAAATCTAAAAGAGTAGTTTTTAAACAATATAAGGATTATTTAAGTGGTAAACTAGAGAGACAATTTATGTATAAACTAATCTTAATTTATAAAAACTATTTTATTTTTGTAATTTCGTTACAAATGTTTATGAAAAAATTAAAACATACCAATATGGAAAGCAGAAATCCCTCTACTCTGTAAAGATGTAAGAACAAACTTACAATTTTGGTAACTAAATCATCCAATCAAAGCAAATTCTCTCTTTTATTTAGTAGAAATCAGATTTTTATTAGACGCATTGCTAAAAGAATTGGCGTATGGGGTGAAAGACATTTCTTAACGAAAAAGATGAAAATTCATACAAGAATCCAAGATTATCCATGTAATCAAAATTCAAACAAAGTTTACCCCGAAAGATACCATCAATTATTCAGTATCAATACTATGACAAAGAAAGAAGAGTTGTTCCCATTCCGTTTATTCTCATTTATCAGATATCTCAGTTATTGGAAGCTTCTACCATGTCATGATCTAAGCTCCAAAACTGGTATCATCTCAAGGTTGAAATCGTCAACAGAGCACAACAACACGTCACTTTTGGAGGAAGTGTCTCTCCATAAGCATTCCTGGAATCTTCGCAGCTAAGCTGTGCAAGATAACATAAATCATTGCAGTTAAGAATTCAAAAACGTAACTACAAATGCCAAAAACAAAGTTTCTGAAGAAATGGGTGAAGAAAAAGAAGCAAACCTGCCATGTACTCTCTTGAGTCCAATGGCTGATAATAGTGCTGCAGTTGCGGGATATATACACCAGTTTGAGCTTTTCCCATTGAATTCATATGCCCATTCATCATGCCCCTATTTAGCCTACGATTCCTATTAGTGCTAGGAACCTGAAAATAAGAGAAATGAAATATAAATTTCATGTCTAAGACTCATTCAAGCTTCATCAAATCAGATTTGCTTGTCCTAATGACGTATTTACATTTCCCCGGGGAGGATTTAGTACAATTAAATATTAGTTTGACAAATGATTTGCATAAAGGAATAAAAGTTAGAGATACGCTGTAATGATATAGCTACTTATTTTTTTCCTAGTAAATATTATTCCCAAAATAATATTAAATGGTCAAAAAACATTAATTATTTTAAAGTTGTTCTGTAAATTCGATACTCACAATAGGAACCTGTGATGGTTGAAATGGTCTAGTAGGAGGCGTAAAGTCATTAGCCCTCCATCCTGATCCCAATCCCAGAGGTTGATACAAAAGCCCAGATTGAAACACATGTGAAGTAACATTTGGATAAAAGTAAGGTGTAAAGCCAGGAGGGATAACTGTAGCAGGAGATCCATTCAATCGTGCTTGTTGGGGTGCATAGTGGAGCTTCAGCTGTGTTTTCCTATCCTCCTTCCTCTGCGCGAAAGCAATATACAGTGGCTTACCATAGAACATGCATCCTGCGGCATGTAGCAGCATTGTAAATAAGAGCATAAACAACGAGATAAAATCAGTGTTTACACCATAAACAACATAGTGGTCCTGGATGGAATAAGTGTTCAAATTCATTGAAGTAACATGGATGTAAATTCTCAAGATCATAACTTTAATTAGAATTTGGTATTAAAAATTAAAAACGACATATAAATTATATCTGATCTTTCAATCCCCAAGACTAAGAAAAAAAGTTTGTAATCCTATAAATGTAACATATAAGTTTTGTGTTCTATTATTGAAATGTTATAGCAAGCACTTGTCCCCTGTTTCATAGTATTAATACAAATCTAGCTAAAAACAGAACATGGTCGCATTCAATCCCATGACACTACAATATTACATCGGCAAAACTCACCATAAAAAGTGCTCATAGCTTTAATAGCCTCCTCAGGGTTGGAGAAGCAGACAAAACCAAACCCCTTGCTTATCCCTTTTTCATTTCGCATAACTTTTACAGAAGTGATTGTGCCACATGAACTAAACAGATCTCGTAGTTCTTTTTCACCAACAGCGTCATCAATGTTCTTCACATAAAGGTTGGAGCCCTGGAAGTTAAATGAAGACATTGTCAGAAGAAAAAGGAATTCACAAGTTAAACGTAAGAGAAAGGGCATGGAATTACCTTTGATTTCTGTATTTGCTCCTTGCGTTTTTCCTCAAATTGATTATGCAAGAGTTGCTCACGTTCAGCCTTCTTCTGCGCCCTAGACACATAAAGATTCTTTGAACCTACATATGACAAATCAAAAGGCAGATATGAATCAATATCAAAAAAGGCAATTTTGTGAATAAACACCACCTGTACATTAAAAGATAAATACACTACCAAATTGCGATCCATTCATTGTTTCCATCGCCTTTCTAGCATCATCTGGACTATCATAGTTAACAAATGCAAAACCCTTGGATAGCCCATTGTCGTCCTTTGCGATAGCCAAACTAATAATTTTTCCAAAAGTGGAGAACTTTTCCCGAAGAAGTGCTTCCGTAATATCCGAATCCAAGTTTTTAATGTACAAATTTGTATACTTGGAATCATAACCGGGCAAAATGCGGTCACCTTTTCTGACAAACTTCCCAACATATCTATTAGAAAATTAGAGTCAGATTAATATTTACCTTAGACAAATATGTGTATAGAAAGTGGATAAAGTAATTAAATAAAGGCTCAAAACTTTACGGTCTTGACACTAGTTAAGGAATCGATCAGAAAAAAGTTATCGACAAATAAGTTGGAAATCACAGCGTGGTGCATCAATAACAAGTTTTAGTAAAACTTCCACTTTTGATTCCTTAACTAGCGTTTGTCCTGAAATAATGAAGAGCTTTACATACATCTGTTTGTCTCTCACGGTAGAGCCATTCAACTTCTCAATGGCACTATTTGCAGATTCCTCCGATTCAAATTGAACAAAGCCATACCCTTTGCTCTTCCCATCGTCATACACGACTACTTTGCTGGACAAAACATTTCCATATTTTTGAAATAAATCATGTAGCACCGCATTATCTATTGATTCTGCCAAGTTCTGCCATGGTATTGAACACCAGAAATTTTCCATTAGAATTCACTTTAAGCAATAACGAACCAGAAATGATTTAACTATTCATACAAAGCTGTAGATATACCTTAACAAACACATTCCCTCTGCCACTTTTCCTTCCATTAGGATCGCGATGTGACCACATGACCCTTATCACTTTTCCAAAGAGATAAGAATTATTTTTCACTTTAATAGCTCGGTTTGCTACACAATAAGCATACCAAGGTTAATCGAATCAGACTACATCAACAGGTGTAAACATTCTAAGAGCAACAATAATCCAAGAAAGCATATTCTTTACTCTCTTCAGAAAGTACAAGTAGAACTAAAAAAAATGAAATTGAAGTAAGCTCTTGCTTCTTCGTGAACAATCTAATTTAGGAAATTGAGTTAGTAAGCACCTTGTCTTAAAGATAGTCTAAGATAGCAATTAATAGTCTCCATCTTTTTTCAAAGAGAAAATCTTGCAGTTAATGAAAAAATTACAACTACAAATTTCAAGCCACACACTAACACAATTCGGTCAGAAAAGTTTAAGCAAAAGCACTTTATCAAATCTTAGTCTAGTGTGTATTGTCCGGATTCTAGGCAAATTTTCCCGACATATATAAAAATAAAACCGCAAAAAGCTAGTTTCACTTCAATCATCGACATTGCAAGAAATTGCGGACAAATAACCTCAATTGTAGTTGCTATGCAGCCACTGATAGCCCAAGAACCTAGACGCTACGACTAAAATTGCATTGCAGACCATTTTATGAAAAAAATAGTTTTTACCTTCATTCCCACACGATAAACATGCAAGACTCTTCGAAGATTAGCGTTTCTTTACAAAAACAACAATAGTATCAACATACCCTCTGAAGGCCAAATCTCAAACATCAAAATACGTGCCAAGAAATTAAATACCCTAGCCAACAAAACATTAATTCGAACTAGCAATATTTGCACATCATTCCTTTACCACTTATCGGCATCGATAAATAAAAATCCATGTAACTAGCAATTTCCAAGATCTCTCTTGAAGACCTAAAACAAAACACCAATTCACACTACCAAAGACAGGTTAGTGTAAAGATAAATTTAAAAAAGAAAAAAAAAAAAAAAAAACAATCTAAAAAAAAAAAAAAAAAAAAAAACAAAAAAAAAAAAAATAAAAAAAAAAAAAAAAAAAAAAAAAAACTCTCTCAATACACAAAGACGAACAAGAACAATCAAAGAAACGATAAAGATAAAGAAAACGCAGCCATGCAATGCATCAAAGCAATTGTTAATCGTGAATGTTACTGTATATGAATATCTCATATAGAGAGAGCGAGTGATACCGTCTTGCTGAGACATAAAGTTGACGTAACCGTAACGGAGCGACGCCCTCGTCATGGAATCCCTGCAGACGCGGACGGAAGAGAGGCTTTCGAATTCACGGAAGGCCTGGAATAGTTGGGTGTCGGTGATGTCAGGATGAAGATCTCCAACGTAAAGCGAAGACTGAGCAGCGGCAACCGTAGCTGGAACGGCCATTGTTGGATCGGAGAATAGAGAGCGGTAAAGAATGGAAGACTGAAAAGGTGGTGACTAAAACCCTTCCTCGAACGACGGCGTTTTCTATGAGAATCTTGATGAGAGACTGAGAGTGCACGCAGAGAGAGAAAGGAGGTGGTGCGACTGTGTGACCAGTGAGTGTGAGGATCTTGCATGCACGCAGACGCAGAAGGATCGACCACTCAGTATTAATAGGTGAACAATGATGGAATTATGATCACGCGCATTATGATCACGCGCTTTGTTAATGCGTCGCTGCACCTTGTTTTTATGGTTTTACATATATATAATTTTTTATATAATTATTTATATAAGAAAACAAATGAAAAAAAATGGTATAAAATATATGATAATAATGTAAGAGTGATTAGAAAATGTTTTATGAGAGATGCATCATAAATATTATTCTATTTTATTCTAAAATAACTGAAATTCTTGCCATGTAGAAAGTTCCAAATTCAGTTATGTCTTATCTTTAATGAAGCATTTAGTTCTTTTTAATATGTCCTCAAGCTAATTAATTTTTCATTTTTACTTACATAATTTATCTATGGAAAGAGTGAGACTATTTTATTAAATTTATTTTAAGAAATTAACATATTTATTATAATTTTGTATTCCTTTAAACTTATTCTTATATATATTTGAAGATAAGTACTTTCTCCATTTCTAATTAAGTATCAAAATTTTGAAGTTTTTTTGTTTTAATTATTTTTCATTTACATAGTTCAAGGTCACGTTAATTATTTGTTTATTCATTATACTTAGGAATGAAAAAGGAAAAAAATGCTCAAGTATAAATATTTGTGGGAGGAATTATAAATTTATTTCTTTTCATTAATGTTATGTTTCGATGTTAATAATAATAAATTTAACAACTTTTCTAACAAACAATTCTTTATTGAGAATTAAATTAAGTTAAATTATGATTGAATTCAGCGTTTAATATTAGAAAAAAAATAATAGATAATAGTTAAGATATAATTTTTTACTTAGAAATGCTTTAAATATCACATTTTAATTAAGATTTCAACATCTTCATTATGTGACAATTAGTGTGACATGAAACATAAATTACATTTAAATTACTTAAAAATTTATGTGTGTCCAAAGTTCACATAATATAATATGAAAGGTAACATATTAATATATTAAACTAGATATATTTATATTTATACATATTGATCGTTATCGTTAATAACTATTTTTTTTGTAAGCTTTTAAAACTGAGAGTGAACAAGAACAATATGAGAATATGATAAAAAAAATTAGAAAAAATTATTGATGATGACGATGTTAGAAGTTTTTTATAACAATGCATTAAAATTTTACCCATAATATGATGAATTAAAAATTATTGATGATTGTAAAGTTTTACACTACCAATGAGTTTTAGTTGTACTTTTTTGTTAATGAAGTTGTAAATAAAGTGACTGATGGGGAAACCAACACCGATAGTCTGATTTTATTTATGTTTTCTTACTTAAACTTACCCATTACGATTATTTTGGAGAAATTTTATTTTATTTAAATATTTTTTTTAGTACTATTTTATTTAGATGTATATATACTTAAGTTTTATTCCTTCTTTATAGTCTTTTTTGCTTATTCAAAAGAAAAAAAAATATTAAAATTAAATCTTAGAACAAAAATTGATTTCTTTATTTGTATACTTACGTAAAATTCTAAAAGGTCACTTTTTTTTGCACTTGCTTTAATTTATATTCATTATTGTTTATGTACATTTATGTACAGTGATTCTTAGTAATCATGTTATCTTCTTCAACATTTGTATTATATATGTTTTCATATAATTGAACAATAATGATGCACTGTTTTAAAAGAAAAATAAAGTGACGGAAATTCTTGAAATTTTGTTGTTAATCTTGATCATCGTTCTATTCCATTAGTGTTGTATTGGAGAGTGTATTTTAATGTTAAAAATAAAGTATCTTCATACTACTTTCTCTTACATTTTACATTTTCAAATAGAGAGGTCCAAGAGCGTAGGCGCGTGATATATATTATTTTATTTTACGTTTAACTAAAAATGGTATACTTTTTAAAATATAGTTTTACAATATTAAATCTTCTGATGAAACTTCTTGTGTGCTGCTATACTTGCTTTGGTGCAAGGAAACATAAAACTTTTTTTCTTGATTATCTAATATTTTTGCTTGATATATTTATTAATTGATATATTTATTATTGTCACAATAGATGTCATAGCAATAATACTTCATTTACACTTGCTTTGCTATTCTTTAGGAGATTATGTAGAATTTTACTTACGATGCATAAAGTTTGGTTGGCTTGAGTTTGCTATATAATAATAATTAGATTTGTTATAAAATAAAGTTAATAATAGAGAATAGAGTAAAAAAAAGTATAAAAAAAAATAGAGAATGACAGGATGAATTATAATTATAGTTTGTAATGAATCATATCATATGAGTATCAATTAATTATATAATCATATAAATATCATATGAATAACTGTATTAAATGAATGAACAATCATTAATTCATAACAAAATTATTATTATTAACAATAAATGTATTTATATAATATATGTCATTATCCTTTATTGTACAACTAACAAGCTTAAGTTTAGACCAATAACCTTCTTCCTATGTAAGAAAAGCTAATTTTAGAAATTATGATATTATTTAAGATGTAATTAACAAGAACTAATGAATTGTAATGTGAAATTTACTCGATCACTCATTTAAGTTCAAATACATATCTTTGTAAGGTAATAATTATAACATGTCATAAAAAATATAAATAACACTATTTATCACAAATAATATGAGAACATTAGTGTAACTTAATAACATTAGTGTCTTGTAATTGTTGTTTTTTTGTGTGGTTATGCACATCGATAGACCCAACACAGGAGGAAAGAGAGGATTGAGATACAATATATAATAGTGAAAGATGTCGAAAAAATCATGATCGAAAGACAAAATAAACTCAACAAAAAATAAATTTTATTATGATAGACTTTAACATATAATTCTGATACCGTATACAAAAGAGAAAAAGTGAAAAGAAAAAAAAAGGAAAGTATTATTATTATTATGAATGAAAGAAAATATATAAGTTAATCTCATTGATACAAGTCTATATACCAAACTAGTACATAATAGAGAATAATTTAGAAATAAATATTCAAAATTTTAAAACCCAAAACAATCACGCAATATCTCCACCAAACTTCAATTCCAGAAATAAGAACCATTATGCGATATTCAATTCATTACAAAAGAGGATACAATTGAAAACTTCAAGGTTGCAATTGGGGTTGAAAAACATGAATGACAGGTTAAACCTTCATTGTAACGAATTACTATATCCACAAGATAGAAAAGATAGAATATGGTTAAGAAAAAAAAAAGTGAAAAATTGCATATTGTTGTTCATTAAAATTTGTAGTTGAAATTATTTAAATTTTATTTCTTAATACTACCATAACTCACATCTTCATTTAAAAAATTGCTGTTTGTTGTACTTTTTATAATACTTTAATTTAAGTTTTTTTTTTAATTTTAAATGATCTCTTATGGTATTATACTTTAAATAGTTTCATCATTTTACCCACTTTTTAAATTTTCTTTCGAATTTCAGTTTAAGAATGGTGTTTTATAAGATTCATATTTTTATAAAAATTTGAGAAAAGTATATATCATTCTGTACTTTCTGTTAGTGTTATAATTAGAATAAATAATAAATAATAAATAATAAATTTATTTATTTAATAAGATAATTACTTGAATACTTTACTTTCATTTCAAAATAACTAAGTAACTTATTTTTTAAACAAATAATAATGACATAACTTACATATTATTTTTATAAAATTATTATATATATATATATATATATATATATATATATATATATATATATATATATACTAAATTATATTATTTTTTACATGAGGAGTCACGCATTATTTTTTGCATTAATCTATAGTGATCAAATTTTATTCTTTGGTTTTATAAAGCTTTAATAAAGCAGTTGGTTCTCAAAATGTTCAAAATTAAACAATTTTAGTTTAACATAATATATCTTTTAAATGTTAACACATGTTAAAAACATTTTATACCATAATATTAAAACTTATAATTAATAGGAATATTAATATTTTACCTAAATACATAACTAACACTCTTATTATTTATGAAGATGCTAATGTTTTCTATGAGTTTGAAAAACATTTTATCAATAGATTAAAATTGTTTGCTGTGGAAAAATTGGAGAACAAACATGCTATAAAACTTCTATAGAAACTTTATTAAACATCATAAAGCCTAAAAAGTGTATTTAAGTCTTAAAATAATTACAATATATAATCTTATCGATTAAATACATTTTCTCCCTCTTATTGAATAATTTTTTTAATTTTAAAATTCCCATTAATGAAATTTACATTTTTATTAATTTTCAATCAAATATTTATACTCATAAATTTTTTTTAATAAAATGTAGTCATTTATGTTAGGAATACAAGTGTGAGTCTAAGTCCCACATTGACCAGAAATGAGAAAGTAGAGCACTATATAAGAATAAAGACCCATAAACCCATTGCCTTAAGGTTTTGGGTTGAGAGTGGTGTCAGTGTCTTATGTGGTTAGACTCAGATCTCATTGGTGTTGTTCTCCCTAGTGAAACCCCCTCTGTAAAACCTGACAATAACTATCAACATATTTCTTCACGTAACAACAATGATCTTCTTCACATCTGTGAAATCCTGAGTTTCTCATAAACTCATTAAACTTCTTATACCATTGTCCTTTTGGTTGTGCCATAAAGATTTCTTCCTCAAGATCTCCATGTAGGAATGCAGTTTTCACATCTAACTGCTCCAGATGAAGATTTTCTGCAACTACTATACTCAAGATAACTCTGATGGTAGTCATCTTGACAACAGGAGAGAAAATTTCTGTGAAGTCAATTCCTTGTCTCTGTTGGAACCCTTTCACTACGAGTCTGGCCTTATATCGTTTG
>Ga0209589_1011799_pt1 | contig 12138 bp, 2 predicted proteins | sample CowpeawhiteBW_FD_187525 | JGI IMG/M metagenome (GOLD analysis project Ga0209589, IMG submission 187525) | Root nodule microbial communities of legume samples collected from California USA - Cow pea white BW (SPAdes) (version 2) | ecosystem: Host-associated > Plants > Roots > Nodule | place: USA...
CATTTTTAAAACATAAAAAATAAAAAAAAAATATATATATATATATATATATATATATATATATATTAATATGTATATATATTAATATGTACATTGTTGAAAATTTTAAATGCAATAACAAAATTACATTTACAATTAGAATAATATAAAAAAAATCATATACCTTAAAGGGTTAATTACACCATTTTTTAATTTAACAACAACTTGAAAATGTTGTCTAAAGTAAAATTGTGACTCTAGCTCAATACAAATGGTTGGATTGAGCTTTTACCACTGAATAAAAAATTATCTAATAATTAGGATGCAATTCTTTCTATTCAAGATTGTAACAATTAAAATGTCATTATATCAATTTTATAAATAAATACATTTAAATATATTTAATTACAACGTTATTATAATTAATTTTTAAAATAATTACTGTGTAATTATATTTAATTAGCATATGTATTTTTTTTTCTTTAAATTTTATTAGTAAGATTTTTTTAAAGAGACATTCGTTTATATACGTAGTGAATATACAAGTAATAAATGTTTTTATCATTTTATTCGTGTTGGTGTAATAATAAAGAGAATTTCATCGCTCTAAGTTTGGATTCAAATTTTATAATTGAAATATAGATTAAATATATTTTTGATTTTTTAATTTTAATAAAAAATTGAAATTAAATTTATTTTAAAATATTGATCAATTTATTTAGTCTATTTAACATTTCAAATTTATTTTATGATAATATTTGATTAATTTAGATTATTTATCACATTTTTATCAATTATTAGTTGAGACTAATTTTAATTTTTATTAAAAAACAAAAATATATTTTATCTTTAAAATATTATTATATCTATGCAAAGAATTGAAGTGTATCTATAGGTTAATTAAATAAATTGAGGTGTTAATTTAAAATAATATTAAAATTATATATATATATATATATATATATATATATATATATATATATGTATATATATATATATATATATATATGTGTGTGTGTGTGTAATTTTTATTGTTCTGTTTATACGTTAGAATTAAAGAAAAGCGAAAATTTGTATAAGATTTGTTTGAATAGCTACATTGATCAGAAACGTTGGTGATTTTTTTTTTTTTTCCTGTCTCTTGTTTTCATATTTTTTTCTTTTCCAATTATTTATTCTCTTTAGTTTCTTTCCGATCTGTTAAACACCATCTCGAGGGTGTCTCTTCTCTTCCCATAGTCTCTTATCTTCTGAGGAAAAATGAGTTGTCTCTGTTCCTTTCCACAATGCTTCAGCGTTGTGTTTCAATTAAAACCTTCGCTCCACTAAAAACTAAAATCAGCACTCAAATTCCAGTGTTGTGTAGTGAGATTTACCTGAAGGTTGAGAAAAACAAGATTTGCAGAAAAAAATGGCGCGCGCGCACGCACCTGAAGGGGAAAGATCGACGAGACTAGAAAGACTTGGGTCTTATAATACGAACCGTGGTACGTTCATTTTGCCATTCTTTTATTTCTTCCACTGTTTTAATTTCTTGATGTACTTGTAAAAGTTTTTCTCTCTTCATATCATTATTTAATATTTACAGCATTGATTATTTTTTCTCAATGGACTGATGTGTTTGAACTTTGGATTTTTCTGTTCATTTTCACTTCCGAGATTTGTTATAAGCGAAACATCTAAGCAGAGAATGAGTAGTTGCCATTTGAAGAGTACTAACGATACTAGAATATATAAGGTAACAGTATCTAGACAAAATTTGTACGTTAACTAGTGTTGGTTTGGAAGATTCCAACTAAAGTACTGTGGTAAGGAATATGGATTGAAATATGTGAGGAGGTAAAGTGAAATACGCGAGGAGGTGAAGTTATGCAAGAAAACAGAAATGTTGGGAAATTGTTTTGTTTGCAGGTTTTCAAGAGTATAGGAGGTTACAGAAGGAAAAATGAAACTATTTTAGTCCTGTTTGGAATTGTTGAGCTGAAGTTGGTGCACTCGCAACACAGCCCCATTTAGAGCTACTGCTTGGCGAAAAAATGGTCCATTCCTCGCATCGTTTTCATTGAGAAGGAATACAATAGGATTCCTAAAAAAAGAAAAATTATAAACTTATCAAAGCTATACATAATGAGAAAATATTTACCAATAACGATAAGAATAGAGTTTTAGTTATGTATTACTTAAAGGAGGTAGTGAGAAGGGATACAATAAGATTCCTAAAAAGAAAAAAATATAAACTTATCAAAGCTATACATGATGAGAAAATATTTACCAATAACGACAAGAATAGAGTTTTATGTATTACTTAAAAGTTAATGTGGTTAAATCTTAATTCAATCATAATATTTGTATAGCAGTATATACTATATATGTTTAAATGTATGGAGTGGTGTGATTAGTAAAGAAATTTAAAATGAAAGTAAATTGTAGAATTTAGTTTGGCTAGAACTTGTAAGCTTTAGATTGTTTAAGTAAGATGGATAGAAAATTAGAAATAATTAAATGAGAGAAGTGAGCTTATAAAAGAAGGGGTTTTGTAATCGAAGAAAAGAGTTAAGTTTTTTCCTGTTCATTAACAACACCGTAAGCTATTCTCTGCTTCGTTATTCTCTTTTTCTCTCAACATCCAATTTCTTCTCCTTCTCCTACCTCCTTCCAATACAGTTCTAATTTTTCCCAGTGTATGACGTTGAAGCCTCCAAATTGGTAGAAACAAGAGTCTAAACATCAAATCTGGTGAATTTTAGCTTGGATAGTTTTCTTTATTTCTTTTACTTATAGTTGCATGCAAGAGTTTATGTCAATGAATAGTTTTTTGAGAGCACAATGAAGGTTGAGGTAAGGGAAGTTAGTAATTGTATTTAAATTATTTGAACTGAAATACTTGGGTGATTTAATGGTATTGATTTGTTAAAGATGTAAACGATATATTTTAGATACTTGAGAAATTATTGAATTGCCAATGTGGAAATGTTCAGAATTGATAATTCTTATATGATAATAAGGGAGAGTTAGAATGTTATTGTAAAATGTAATTGCTTTATTTCAAGTTTAGTTTGACATGTGTGAAACAAAGAAGAGATAGTCATAGAATTTGAATTAATGATGAAATTGAATTAGATCACCTAGTTTTGATTGGTTTGGCCATTTAAGTGAGGGTCACGTGATAGATTGAATTGATTAAGATTTTGATTCGTTTCAGTTTTTAAACTTGTAATAATGCTTCCACATTATTTTGGTAAGTGCAAGATCTTTTAGATAGTTGTTATGTAGATTGAGTTGCTGTCATTTGCATATCTTGTTCAAGCGAGATAGAGGTTGAATGCTCGACTTCCAGTTTTGGAGCTCCTTGCTCATGTGAGAGAGTATTGCACAAGCGATGACAATTTGTCATTTAAGTAAAGAAAGGACTGAATGCAACCTCTATTGTGTTATAGAATATCGCTCAAACCTCCTTCAAGTGATATTCTCCTATTTTAAAGATGTTTTGACTTGTTTGTAGATAATTCTTAAATGATAATGTTTATAATTTGATTCTATTATAATAAGGTGGTTGTTGTGTGATTTTATTTTATTGTTATAATTGAATAAAAGTGAGTAATTGATGAATTTAATGTGTTTGAAAAATGTTTGAGATGAAATATATGATATGATTGTGTGAATGTTAGTTACCTAGGTATTAATATGGTTTAGTTTGAGTACAGTGTGATTATTGAGTTATGGAACTCTCACAAGAATAAAATATTCAGAACTAACAAGTCATGTAGATTAAGATATCTGTTAGTTAGATAGAAGCCGATGAAGGTTCTTGCAATGTTTGATAGAGTGTGTGCCAGGAGCTTCCCTGATTGTGAGTTGTTGTGGATGTCCGATAGACTTTAGTCATAAGTCAAGTATAGTTTTAGGAGGACTTATTTCAATTATTGCCTTTCGAAAGTCGTCCAGTTTTGGATTTTTTTTTTTTGTAAATATATTTGTGATGCCTTTGTGGAAATATAGAGTTGGATGTGGATTTTTAGTAGACGAATAATGTGGTTGTGGACCTTTGGTGAGGTAATAACTAGGGATGTTATTCTTTGGTGGTCTTTGTTGAGGTAGAGAATGTGTTTGGTGTTATGGATGATGTTGTCGTACCTCTATATAATATTTACTTATTAAATTAAATAAAGTGTATGTCTTATTTCTTTTTTGTTAACTTATTCTCTTTGTTATATTATAGTTTAGCTATAGTGATGAATGTGTTTTAACATGTGCACAGATAATGACGATGATGACTGCCACAAACGTGGACTTAGGTGTTATACTGCACATTACTTTATATTAGAAATACTTTATATAATAATTATTTTTGGAAACTAATCTTTCTGGATATTTTATAAATCCTTTTGGTATATATATATTTAGATTCAGGTTTTAGGTTTTATTTAAGTTATATAGTTAGAGACATTACAATAACTATTATAATTTTCTACAAAATTAGAATTCTGGATAAAATTATAATAATAACATATCAACATTTTCTGTAAAAAGTTATACATAAAATCAAGACTTACTACTAACTAAAATATGGAAAGAGTTCATGTTTACGGTATCAATATCAATCTCCAACACTAGTTGCTCTATCATATGGATATCAGAAGAGCAAAACAATCAATTTTTGTTTGAATTGGTACGAAGCCAGAATTATGCAAGAATGATACCCTCAGTGTTATAGATGTGGTTGAATTCATTTGGTATCATGTTTTCACGGTGACATTATTCAACCCCTGTAATAAGTACGATAATGTTCATGAATGGTTAGTGTAATAATCCTAGAATAGATGGATTTCAATTATTTACCACACTGCTTCTGTGAATTTTGCCACTTTCATTCCAAATTAGCGGGCTTGCTGAAATGCATGATCATAGACATTTGTTTAACATCATTCCAAGTCGGGAACTGTTTGATGACTAACTGAACCTGAAGCAAGAAATATTTTCAGCAGCTTATATGTTGTGGATTAGAGATTACTCTCACGGTAGAGGTGCTTGACATAGAAACTTAAATGTGGAGAATTTCTTGGTGTATGGTGATAGAGTGCATAAAGTATCGTGAAGATTTTGAATTGAGTGCAGAGATCGATCTCTGGTCATGCAGTGTTATCATTTGGAAGAGTAAGTGAGAGAGGCAAACTGCAATTGGAAAAGTGGACTGAGGCAGAAGTTCAGTTTCACGAAACAGTTCATACATTTGGTTCCTGTCACGCCATGAAATAGTGATAAACCATATATATACCAAGAACAGTAATGCTCAAATGTGTTGCCAAACTTGCAATTTTTTTTTTAGCTTTTAATTTCTCAAGGCTGATCGAGAGGATCCGGTCTTCCATTTTGCAGGGGTGAGAGGGCGTTTTTTATACCTGTTATATACAAAGGGAAGAATGGGGTTAGGTTAGATTTTACAAGTTGTATATTGTATTTCTACATTCTCCTCGTGAAAATAGAATGTTTTGTAGAATAGCCAAGTAGATTTATATTTCTGCTAAAATGGCACAGTAACTTATCATCAGATTTAGAATTATTTTAAACTTTGAAATCTTTAACAGAAGTGACACATCTTGACATGAAAACCGGTGTCATAATGTCTTTGATATTTATGAACCCAATGGTTGAGTTTTTTTTTTTTAGTTTGATCAGTGAAACTGTAAATAAAGTATTAATAGAAGATGGGTAAATAAGATATTGAAATCTAGTAGAACCCAAGTATTTTGATTATTTAGTGGGTTTAAGATATAATGATATCTTACTCTAACAAAGAAACACTATAATAATAGCTTTAAACCATAACTTGGTGTTTCTTAACGCTAGCAATTGGGGCTTACAAGATGTGCAACATTATGAGTTGCAAAATGAGACACTACGCATAAATAGTTGAATTAGTGTGTTCTTGAGATAGTATAGAACCTTATAATTTGATTTCTACGTTACAACTCCATAGTACATTATGAAGTTCTAAATGAGACTGGTTTTTTTTAACCGAAGCCTTTTTAAAACTTATGTTTGATATTGGAATTTACAGTATGAAATTTTTTGGCAATATCTTGTCCTGCATCTGCTCTGCTTTTCTGTCAATTTCTTTTTATTTTCTGAATCCTCTATGTCAATTTCTGTCTTGTTCAGCGTTTCTTTTATTTAAATAAAGATGATTAATCCCCATCATCGTCATAATAATAATAAGAATGTTATATTCAATCGCTGTATTGGAAAGCGAAACAGATAACTTGGGATTTATCACAGGGTATAAGCTAACTCACATTACTCGTTAACATGCTAGCTGTCATAATTAGCTAAACTATCAGTCACTTTCTTAGATAGAAGTAAACATTGAAAAAAAAAATTCTGCAATCGTCTACTTTAGAATATTAACATAATTTCTTTAATTTTTTATATATATTTTTTTCTTTTAACTTACTTATAAATATATTTAAATATTATTTTTATTTAGATTAAAATACTCCGTAATTCTCATATTTTTTTTAAAATTTGAATTTGATTTTCATCTTAATTCCTCTTAATACAATGCTAATAAGGTTAAATATGTCTTACATATTAATTTATGATTTTTCTTTTAGTTTTTTTTTTAATTGTCACATGTTAAATCAGTATTATGTCACATGATATTGTTAATGTGATATAACATCATGTCATTAACTTAATCTCAATTTAGTTTCTATATCTGTTATTAATCTCAATTTAATCATCCTATTTGTCATTATTTTAATATCAATTTAGTCTCAATTTTTGTTGAAATTAACAAATTTCGTCACTCTCGATAACAAATATAATTTTTATGAAAATTTTATATTCATATTTTTATTAAACTTGATATTTCTGGAATTATTTTCAAACTAACTCTATTTAAAATAATCGTTGACAATATTAAGTTTATTTAAATTTATATATTATATTAAACTTTATTTAAAATTTTCTTTAAAATTATAAATTTAAATTTATTTAAAAAGAATATTTTAAATAATTTTATATACAATAAAATTGGTTCATTTAACAAAATTAAGACCAAATAGAGATTAAGTCAATAAAATATAATAACTAAATTGAGATTAAATAATAAATATAAAGACTAGATTGAAATTAAATCGATGTTATTATATATTTAATACGATTAGTATACCACTATTAGAAATAATCTAATTGTTATATATTTAAAAAAATATTCTAATTGAAACCAATCAAAATGTGATGATTGAATTAAAATTTTTGAACAAATATGAAGACTAATAAAGTATTTTTAACATTTTATTTATATATTTCAAGTATTTTTATTTTTATTTTTAGATTTTAGTTTTTAATTTTAAAATATTATTTTGATTTCTTTTAACACTTGGTTTATTTATATCATAAATATCATATTAAGGTAAATAAAGAATGATTTTTTTTAAATGTAAATAAATTAAAAGTGATTCATTTATTCTTCACTTCAGGATTTTGTATATGTAAGTAGTTCAATCTTATAAACATTTTCTTTAACATTGTTAATAGACTAATCATCAATTTTACAAATAGGTTACACAAACAATAACAGATTAAGAATGACCAATAATTTTTTTCAAAAAGGTAAGATCTTATTTCCTTTATTATTGATTCAATTTTTTCTTTATTTTTCTTAGTATTATAAGGTTGGGTTGGTAGGCTGAAAGAGCGGGTAGAAGAAGAAAAAAATTATAAAAGTCAATTGACAATTACCAATGTTGAAGTAATGTAAAGAAAAGAAGGTGTTGAAGTTTTTGAGAGTTTTATCAATCTGTTTAGACGTTTTTGGATTTTATATATATATATATATATATATATATATATATATATATATATATATATATATATATATATATATATATATATAATTTTATTTTATTTTATTTATTTATTTATAAAAAAATACCTTTATGTAAAGGCAGCTATTATCTTACATCTAGTTTTTATTTATTTATTTAGGGGTTTAAATTAGTCAAATTTAGTTTTAGTTGGTTATAGTCAATTTGCCCAATATATAGTGTTGTTGGTGATTTCCTTTTTGTGTGTGTTTTACTTATTTTAGTCTTTGTATGTAAATTACAAATTTCACTATTATATTAATATAGTATTTTTACTTAGGATTCAAAACTAACCAATTAATATTAATTTTTTTAATATTCTATTATTTTATAACGATTGTTTTTTATTCAATACCATGTAGTGAAAGTGTTTTAATTAATTTTATAAATTAAACAATGTTTATAATAATAAAATAAGTTTTGTAATTCATTTATTTTTATTTGTAAATAAATAGAATTAAACTATAATTTGGAGAAGACTCATTTACAAAAATAAAAAATAAATATAAAAATTAGATTGAATATAAAATAATGATACACACACGACTTCATCATATGATATGACACACATTTAACGTGTGAAAAAAAAAACTTAATTTATTTTTAAATAATAAAAAAATAAAATAAAAACAAAATAAAACTACCAACTCACACGTAACATAATTTCGTTGGTACAGATCTAATTGCAATGTTTAAACAAAAATTTGGAAATAATTGAAATTTAGCCAATACTTTATTTTGAGAGTCGAAGATGTTATGTAGTGAGACAATTTATTTATTTAGAAAATTTATAAAATAAATTATAAATTTGAAATAAAGGATATTTTGAATCCTTAAAGTTGAAAGATTTTGAATTTTACAAAAAAAATTAAAGTTTAAAGTTTTTCGTATTCTTTTTCTTTGTGGTCTTTCTTTTCTATATTTATCTTTTTCTATTATTTTTCTTTTTATTTATTTATTTCTTTTCGGTCTTTCTCTATTTCTTTATCATAAATGCTAAGAGACGGAAAATATGAGTAAAACACTATAAGTTTAGAAGGAAATCTATAATATCTAAAAATGGAAACAAAATAATTGTCATATCGTATCGAGAGTTTATATTTTGTCTTGGCCAGTATATTTGTACAGTACCTCCAACAATAACTAATATGCATAGTTTATATTGAACATTTTTTTATGGAAAAAATGTCTTTATGATACACTAGAATCGTTATAGACATGTCTAATAATATTTCTAAATTATTAATAAGTTAATTTTTATGGTACAAAACATTCATTATCATTAGAAGACGGTGAAAAAGAAGAAGAATTTATTATTATTTTTTATTTCTTTCAATATTATGGTTCTTTTGTTGAACACTTGAAAATAATGTGTTCATAACCTAAATATTTATGAAATTTGATCTTCAATAATTTATAAAATATGTAAAAAGGATATAAGAATGAGAATAAGTTTAAACTTACCTTAAGTTCTCATACTGAGCTTCAAAAGATTTTGAAAGTTGATTAACTATGTTTTAAGAAATGTTAGTTATGGACTTTTATTTTATTAAATAAACGTTATGTAAAATATATTTATTGAGACATCATTATTCTGATTCATGCATGAGATAATCATCAAAGTCTACAAAAATCGAGATCAGATCTTCTACTGATCTTTTTGGTGATGTTCTCAGTAAAACATTAAAAATACATTGTTTTAATATTTTAAATATTTTTTTATTATATTTTTAAATGTCAAAATTAGTAGTAATTGTTATATTATGAAAACACAATCCAGAACAACACACCAACATCAAATAGAGAATCCAAATACCAAAAAATCATTATCCCAATAACTATTAATTAATCCATACTTTTCTCACACGTTTATAGTCATGTCTTTTTTATCATTTAACAATGATAAATTTTGATTTGGTGAATTGATTCTTTGAATAAATTGGACACATGAAGAAACATTGTCTTACATGTAATGTTTATTTTTATAAAATTTAACTTTTTAATAATAGAGTTTAAAATGCCTCGTGTAAACTAAGAATTCAAAAATCAACGTTAATTTATCTATACCTGAATTTAAAAGTAAGATAAAATATTATGTAAAGGAAATTTAAATTTGATATTTTAATTTGTCGAAGATTTTGATTTTTTTTATCTAAACCTAACGTTAGATATTTTTACGCAGATTTTTATAATAAATTTAAATTACTTTCGCAATTTAATTTTTTGTTCTTCTAATTTATAAATTGCATTTTACAATTTTTGTTACTTAAAGAATCATAAGACAAAAACAAGAAAAAGAAAGTTTGATAAGAATGGGTTATAATGTTTGTGACGAAAATGCCATTTTTGCAAGGTGGGGACCGTATAGTGTAGAGTTTCCGTCGGAATGTGATGTGACCTCGTTCCGTTATCCATTATGCTACTACGTGTAAATAATTGACGGCAACGAGACGTGTGTGTGGTGTTATTAACGACGATAAATCGTGATACCCAGTCTCATAATTTAATCAGTGAAGATGTATTTGTGTGTTCTGTAACTAATATTCGATTTAATTAATTAGATGCTAATGCATTTTGTTAAAATCGACATAAGTCTTAATTTCACTGATTAATATTTATATGAAAATATTTCATTTATCAAGTAAAAGGGATCAACATTCTAAGCATATATTTAGTTTTATATATGTCTTGATAAGTCCTGTTCAAAAAATCAAAAATAAAAAAAATAAATTAATAAAAAATTAGAGAAAAATTTATAATTAAAAAATATAATCAATTATATTTGTAAATATTATATTATTATTATATAATTAAATAGTTTATAAATAAAGTTAAATATGTTTTTTAGTTTTCAATTATTTAAAAAATTGTATTTCTTTTTAAACTAAAACTAAAACTAAAACGTATAACTAATTTGTGTCTGTCTACAAAGTTATGTAAAATATTTTCTTTGATGTGAATGTTATATTATACTCTATCGCCAAATTTCATTTATTATATAAAAAACGTATTTGTTTATCAAGAAGATAACTTATATCATTTTCATTAAATGCAATACAGTAATATGGGGATGAAATTCTAATTCTGAAAATAGTGTGAGGAACAACAATATATTTAATTCTTATAGATATAATTCAATATCTTATTAATATACATTGTTATATGATAAAACATAAACACTAAAGTTTATTTGAAATTAAAATAAAGTTAATTGATTAATTAATTTATTAATAGATGTTTTTATGTAATAATAAAATAAAAATATTTAAACAATTAATAACATAATTTATTTTAATATATTATATTTTTAAATGTAATTTTTGGTTTGATACTAACTTTTTATTTTCATTTAAAATGTATTTGAACTCTAATTCATATTTTAAAAATTATTTTTAAGAACTTATTTTACAACTTGTTTTTTAAATATACACTAAAATTTATTTTATTACATTAATGACATCTAATACAATTTTTTTACTTGTTTTTCAATTTAATTTTTTTTTCCTTTTCATTGTATTGTCTTTTAAAAAATTAGGTTAATTATGCTTTTGTCCGAAAACTTTTGCTGAAAATTGGAATTAATCCTCTCCTAAACCTGAGCCCAATTTAGTTTTTAAATATTAAAAATATATGAATTTAGTTATTTTAATCAAATTTTATTAAGCTCACTAAACATTTCAAGAACGTTTCATGATAATACAGGTAAACAACTCATATACTATCATAAAACACGTTTGAAATCTAAAATAAATTTAACAAAATTTGATTCAGGTAACTAAATTTGCATATTTAAAAAGTTTTGAGATTAAAATGAATTATTTTTTTTTAAAAGCACTAATTTTAATTTTCACTGAAATTAAAAGATTAAAAATATATTTAACCCACCAAGAAAATATAACACTAAGGAATTTCTCTTTTTACTTTGTTCCAACAATTTGAGGAACAATTATAATTAAACATACTGTAAATAATGTTAGGAATCCAAGTGTGAGTCTAAGTCCCACATTGACCAGTATTGAGAAAGTAGAGCACCATATAAGGATCAAGGCCCATAAACCCATTGCCTTAAGGTTTTGGGTTGAGAGTGGTGTCAATGTCTTATGTGGTTGGGCTCAGGTCTCATTGGTGTTGTTCTCCCCGGTGAAACCCCCTCTGTAAAACCTGACAAAGTGGTATCAGAGCCGATGGTTAAAATCGGTTCAGACGAGTGCATGTCCCTGTATCGAAAGTCTTCCTGGCAAAGAGTTCCAGGTAAGCGTGTCCCGTTAAGATGAACGGCGGTACGAGAAGG
>Ga0209589_1011800_pt1 | contig 12138 bp, 8 predicted proteins | sample CowpeawhiteBW_FD_187525 | JGI IMG/M metagenome (GOLD analysis project Ga0209589, IMG submission 187525) | Root nodule microbial communities of legume samples collected from California USA - Cow pea white BW (SPAdes) (version 2) | ecosystem: Host-associated > Plants > Roots > Nodule | place: USA...
AAAAAATAAAGAAAAAAAAAAAAAAAAAAAAGGAAAAAAAAGTGAAAACTCAAACAAGAGTAAATAAAATCTATAACCATAGGTCAGAGGAATGCTCATCAGAAACTCAACAAAAACTAGTTCTCTGAAAACTCTCTAGGGCTTTCACTACATCTCTTGCGCATGGCCTTGCACTGGGATCTGTTGTGGTGCAGTGCAGCGCTACATTCATCATCTCAACCATCTCCTTCTCATACCTCAATGCATCTCCACCTTTCATCACAGGATCAATCCACGTGTCAACATGACAATCAGAGTAGCAGTAACGGGCCCACTCCACAATAGTCTTCTGCATGCCATTGCCTGCTTCTATGTCTATGGCGTTCCTTCCCGTTAATAGTTCAATCAGCATAACTCCCAACCCATATATCTCACTCTTCTCTGTCACATTTTTCCTTTCTCTTGTCTCTGAAAATGTAGAATCAAGTGTCATCACTCACACGAATCCGACAACAAAACATTAACGTATGACATAACATAAGACATTGTGGATTATTATCATGAAACTCTAATACATGTAAAATAGTGATTTAGTATAGTACCTTGGGCAAGGTATGGCAAACATGTCATTATGGGAGGGGTGACCTTAAGGCGAGGGACACCTTTGCTGTCGACCCTAACTATCTCCCTTGCAACCTCTCCCACCAAAACCATGGATGAAGCGTGAGAATGCAGGAATTTAATCGCTTTTGAAACGCCAACAGCAATCTTGCAACGCTGTTTCCAACTTAAACTATTCACAATCTCGCTTAGTTTCTTACTCTCTTCGTGTTCGTACACCAAGTACCCTCTCTTTCCACACCTACACGTCCCCATAAGATTGAAGATATTGGGGTGACGAACCTTTCCACCCTTCACTGTCTCTTCCCACATACTCGTCGAAAGAGAATTCAAGTCACTGATTTCCATTACCATGAACTGCATGCCATTCTCCAAGCACTTCCCTTCGTAGGAAACCCAGTTCCTTCCTTTGGACACAACTCTTCCCTCTTTAACAGCAGAGAAAACATTATCCACCTTCATCGACCTCGCTGCTTTCGAACAAAAGAACTGCACTTCCCAGGTTCCGTCTTCGTTTTCCACTTTTCGCACTTCCGACAAGCTCTTTCTCTTGTGAACATAGAAGATGAGTAAAGAAGCTGCTGCGAACGCAACCAGTGCTAGTAGAAAACACAGCATGATGAAGAGCCAGGTTGGGTTCTGGTTATTGCTTTTGCACAGTGGCAACCCGCTTGAAGAGTCATCATCACGGTCGCAAAGGTTGTTGCCGGTGACTGCACTAGCGTTGATGGCGAGGAAAGCGCCGGTAGAAGGTAAACTTCCACGAAAATGGTTGTGTGAAATGTTGATCTGAACGAGAGACTCGGTGCTGCCCAAATCCTGCGGAATCTCGCCGGAGAATTGGTTTTCTGACAGGTCAAGGAGGCCGAGAACCGGCATCCCGGAGAATTTCATCGGAATTTCACCACTGAGCTGGTTGTGACTCAAATCTAAGGCTACAAGCTTCTTGCACGAGCAAATTTCTTCTGGAATGTTACCAAAGAGTTTGTTATTGCTGAGCTTCAATTCCACCAGCTCGGATAAGCTTTTATAATCTAGTGGAATAGAACCTGAGAATTGGTTGTTTGATAAGTCCAAGTCCTCAAGAATTTGTGTCCCGAAAGAGCTAGGGAGTTCTCCAGAGAAGTTGTTGTTGGCCAAACTGAGCATTTGAAGCGACGGCATGTCCCATTTTCGTTCATCGATCCTTCCCGAAAGTTGGTTTCCAGAGATATCCAAGAAGTATACCTGAGGCAGTGTGGTTAACTCCGGTGGTAATTTCCCCGAGAACTTGTTGTTTTGTAGTCTCACTCGGCGAAGGCTTCTGCAAGAGGTTAAGCTCTTCGGGATTTCTCCTTCGAAATAGTTGGAGAAGAGGATCAGCTTGAAAAGACTACCTGAGTGGCATATGTTATCTGGAATCTTCCCTGCGAGGTTGTTGGTGGAGAGGTCCAGCACAGTGAGGTTGCTGTGTTTTCCAAGCTCCTCAGGAATCTCACCTATTAATCCGTTTGACCATAGCTGAAGAACCTGGAGCCGAGGCAAAAATGCAACACCCTTTGGAATCTTCCCAGTGAAATTGTTTGAGAAAAGGTGGAGAATCTCCAGCCTCTGGAGCTGAACCACGCGCTCAGAAATCAAACCCGAAAGAGAGTTATCACTGAGATCGAGTGAAATGAGCTTTTTCAGTTCGAAAATGGATTGTGGAATTGGACCACTCAGTTTGTTTTGATAAAGAAAGAGATATTGAAGCTCGGTGAGGTGTCCGAGAGACTGAGGAATAGGTCCAGTGAGGTTGTTGTAGACAAGGTCGAGATGATTCAAAGAGAGTAACTCTCCAATGCTACTTGGTATCTCACCTGAAAGGTTGTTGTAGCCCAAGTAAATCCACTTCAAGCTCTTCATTCGGCCAATTTCCTGTGGTATCTTATCCACTAACTGGTTTGAAGCCAGCGTAAGGTACTGCAAAGTGGTCATGTTGGTGATGGAATTCGGAATCTTTCCTACCAAAACGTTTCCTCCAAGATCAAGATACCTCAGGCTGGAAAGCAATCCAATTCGGTGAGGTATGTTCCCTGAAAACATGTTGTTGGAGAGATCCAGAGTTTCAAGGTTTGAGAAAAGCACGGAAAACAATGGCTGAGGCAAAGAACCCGTGAAGTTGTTGTTGCTGAGGTTAAGGTAACGAAGTGGAGACAGAGAATTGAGAGAGTAGTTAAAAGTGATTTCCCCAACAAACTGGTTATTTGAAAGGTCGATGTTTGCGACGTATGGAAGTTGAAAAATAGAGGAGACCTCGCCGGTCATGTTTTTTCCCGAGAGCACCACAGCGTTAACGTGGGAAGCGTTAACGTTGTTGTCGCAGGTGACGCCATGCCACCTGCATGAAGTGGCAGAGGAAGTTTCCCAGTTGGAGAGAAAGTGAAGCGGGTCATCGATGGAAGCTTTGAGGGATAACAAAAGCTGAACCTCTTTTGGATCTCCGTGGGATGAGTGGAAGTTGAGCATGAACAAGAAGAGGCATATAAATGTCATGGATTTTGTCTTTGAAGATCCTTTGGCCATGTCTAGCTTTCTGATGAGTTTTATTTTTTGTGAAGCAATTCAGTGTTCTATCTTCTGCCTTGGATTTATCTCCTCGGATCCCAAGCTGTAAAAAGTGCATAACATGATTAACGTAACTTTTTAATTAGATTAGTGATCAGTGACCAAAGTTCAATAGCATGTCAATTAAAATAATCATGGGCAGAAAGAAAAAAAAAACACACACACTAAAGTATTATGAAATATTCTTTATTCTATGTGTGAATGTTTTGGAAAAAGACAAAGGAATATATGTGTTGTTGTAACAAAAATGAAAAACACATATGCAGCTTTTGCAGGTGGCTATGAGTGATGAGTTTGACTTCTAGCTAGCATTAATTTCATGTGAGTCAGTTCATGTGCTAAGGGACATTATGCATGCGCCAGGATATATATGAAGTTGGAAGAGAGAATTTGTAAAAGTGGCATAGATAATGAAAAGATATAAATTACGTACCTAACTATCATAATTGGAGGAGTACTTAGTTTCTCAGGGTCAAAATGAATTGAGGATAGAGAAGAATTGGATTTGAAGTAAGTAAAGAAAGGGAGAGAGGGATATGGTGAAATATTGATGGAAATACTATTTGAAGAGGATGTATTGGACGTGAGAGAGAGGGGTGTGTGCGTGCTTAAATAGATGGGATGCTACAAGAACTGGAACTGGGCACTGAGTTCATTCATAACTACGAAACTGCCCCTTGACTTCTTAGAGATTGGCGTTTGAACACAAACGGTTGAAAGAGAAACAGGGACAGATGTTGGAAAAAGGCTCTGATTTTGTCGGATTGTTACCAAAATGCTCTTTTTTGACCGACTCACTGGCAGAGCACTTGAGAAAGTGACAAAGAATTTCTGTAACCGTTGAAAACAAACTCTTCAAACTCTTCCTATTATTATATTTAAATCACTAATGAAAAGGTTAAAACGTAATTTGATGAATGATCATGCGTCATATCAGCTTCACGTTCTCCTAAACAGTATCTATAATTTTCCATACATGAAAAGCATACGCTTAATTAACGGTGGGTCGATGTGAACGTACGCTTTTGATTTTGAGGTATATATATATATATTAAAATTTACAGGCCGTGTGCAGAGTGGTTTAATTTACTTTTGGTAAAGTTTTGGCTATCTTGGTACTTCAGCACTTGTTTGTTTTATGTTGTCAGAACCTTGTATGTTTGGTTTCTATTTGATGTTTCATTGCGGTGTTTCGTCTGTCGGACAAAACAACCATACAAAGAAGGAGCGGATATTTGAACGGAATAACAGATTCAATTCTATTTCTAAGACGAGGACAACACGTCCATGCATGCCACCAATTTTCTGGAATCAAGAAGAAACAAAACTATATGTGACTGTAAAAAAGATTAGTGATGAATATGCAAAATTTAAGAGATTATGATGCAAGGAGTGCAAAGATTATGGTTTAAAAGTAATGGGGTGGGGGTTGTAATTTTGTTATGAATGGAGGGCAGAAGTTGGTGGAGCGCAGGAAACACCAGCTTTCCATTGGCATGTTAAAAAGCAAGATTCTTGAGGCACTTTTGGTTGGACTTTATTTTCTTATCTTGGATTCTCGTTCTCACAAAGCAGAAAGAGGTGCAGAGAGAAAGAAAAAAAACTTTAGGGGAGAGAAATAGGAGTTGGAAGTGAGGCAAAGGGGAATGAGCAGAGCCATGGGCGAGAAAAAGCTGAAAGAGAATAGGGAAAATAAAATGGAAGAATGTAAAGAAAAAAAAAAGTTGCGAGTCTTTTACGTTACATAGACTGATGATTAGTACTGAGGCCGTGGGCACATTCCCTTTATAATAAGAATAATAATAATCTTTCATTGTTATTCAGTTGTCTTCAACCTCTGTATCTATCTATCCCTGTGTGCTATGAGAAGTAACGGACCCACCATGTCTTTCTCGAAGGAATATACAGTGTGTGGTCTTTGTCACACCCGGCATGCTTTGCCCATCTCTCCATTTTCTAGGGTTTTACACTCAAAATTCCCATTTCACCATTCTTATTCTCATCCTCCACTCCCTTTCCTTTTTCTTGTCCTTCTTTCCCACTATCTTCATTCATTATAATAAAACCATGCACTTTTAACATTCATAATTAATAAACAAACACAATTTCGACACCTAGTGGATACACTCTCATGCATATTGTATGCTAAATTGGAGTCTGTATATATATATATATATATATATATATATATATATATATATATATATATATATATATATATATATATATATATATATATATATTTCTTAACATTTTTGTCACATGAATCTCAAACCCTTATGCAAACTCAGAGATATCTCACGTCGACTAGAAATAAGATGATTGTATAGTATATTTGTATATGCAAATCTTATTTTACAGGTCAATTTTGTGGAATTGAGTTTGGTTTAAAGTTCACTTCTTAACAATAGTATCAGAGTCATGAGTTAAAATCTATTCTAGCCAAATTTTTGACTTGACATTAATAAATGGTCCAATAGCGATATGATAGCAGGTGGAACAATATGTCTAGTAAACGTAAAATTTCAGAAAGACAGACGGTAGCTCATAGATCAGATACCATGTCAAGAAATAAGCTTTAAAACTTAATTCAACCTCACAAAAACCACTTGTAATCTGAGTGGATGCAAACCTTATCTTTTCTTGTAAACAAGTTTTGTGAGATCGTGTTAGATTTCAAGCTCGATTCTATATATATTATCCTATTATTTGTGGTTAGAAATAAGAATTGAAATTAAGTAGCAGTGATGTGAGTATGGTTGGTGATATATAGAGAAGTGAATACGAGGTCATTTCTTGTTATTTAAAGCATGGCATGAGGTTGATCTCGTTTTGACATAGCTGTCAGTGATGATAACGATTGTAGCTAAAGTAGAGATATTATGGTGGTAGTGGCTGGGACTGGGAGTGTGGTGCAGTTACCTAGCTAGCTATAGCAAAAGTGATGTTGATCATGGTGGTCACTGCTCACTGCTCATGGTTATGGGCAGCAACGACTACTGCACTTTATATTTCTTGCATCGCATGCACGTTCGATTTAAACTCAAATTATTAACTTTGAATTCAAAACAATTTTGCACTGAGAATTTTAAGGTTGCAGTGTAATATTCATGGCATATCACATATTAGCTACTCACTAAGAATGCTATGAAGCTTCTTTGAAGTAATCAATGGTGTTCAATGATAACTGTGTAACTAGATATAGCTAGATGAAGGAGTAAAGCAGCAGCAACAGAATACACTATTAGCTGTTTCAATAATTGAACCATTCAAACGTAAAAAAAGAAGAAAAAATTGATTAGTTTATATACTTATGTCATGAAGAAAAGTGGAATTGTGCCTATATGCTGTAAAGATAAGTAGTGCTTTTCTTGTCTTGGATTAGTGCTTTCATTTGTACTAATCTATGGATTAGTCTATGAATCACTGTTGAGCTATATATGTATGTAATATATGTGTTATATATCCTTAGTAAATTAATGGGTTAAATATATTTTTGGTTCCTTGACTGTCCTGAATTTTGTAATTAGTACATTTCGAAATTTTAGATCAATTTAGTCTTTCATCTCTTGAAATATATAGATTTAGTCCTTTTAATTAAATTTTGTTAAGTGTTTTTGACATCTCAAACACATTTTATAATAGTATTTGACTTAACATTAAAACAAAAATGTGTCAAACAGTATAAACAACTTAAATACGAAATACATACGAAACATCAAATAAACTTAACAAAATTTGATTAAAAGGATTAAATCCACATATTTTGAAAGATGCAAGATTAAATTGGTCCAAAATTTTGAAATAAACTAATTTCAAAATTCACCGAAAGTCAAGGACAAAAACATATTTAATTCTAAATTAATTCACATTTTGTAATTATTCAATATAATGAGGTATGCATGACGCGAAGCCGATCCATTTTCCTTTGATGGGATCTGAGTCTCTTTAAAATTTGTAGGGTTCCATGTTCTTCTTTAGTGGTCCAGTTCAATCACTCAGCTATACTTTAATAATGCTTTGATAGATTAAGCACCATTATGCGATATAAAAAGTTTTAATGCACTTTCAAAGAGAATAAATTGAAGTAACCCGTGCAGAAATATATTTATTTTTTTCCTTTTTGTAAAGGGCACTATAATATATACATATATTAATGTTGAACTAAAAGGTCCACTACGATGGTGACTAACTCACTAACAAGGAGTATTAGAGAGAAGAAGCAAATTAAACACCACTTGGTGTTAACCCTAACAATGGTGTCAAAACTCCACAGATTCCACTTAGAAAAAGTGATGAATTATGGTCAATTTTCTTTGTTAATCATTCACATGAAACCCATCTAGAAACAGTTGCAACTGGGATTTAAGCTGGCAAGGATTGGTTCAAATAAATGTATGAACCAAGAAGCAACCATTGGTTCAAATAAAGTTGATGTTGATGGATCTGCACTTAAAGAGTTTATTTTACTGTCAAATAAAACTAATTTTGAATAGTTAAATGCCGGATGTTTGTACTGTGAATTTACATTGGAACTGGTGCTGCAATAATTGATTTGAAAATTAATTAATAAATCAAGCACTGATTAATTCTATATTTTCTACCTCACACTCCTTGTATTATTGGATCATTTTTTGATATGGGCTAGCATGATTATTTAGGGCCCTACAGCATTCACCTATTTAGATGGATTTTATAAACTAATTTAATTCCGGACTTTCTTGAAAACGATTTCATTTTTTAAGATTCAATTTCATTATCTATTTAATACATTTACATATGGCTCAATTTTTTAAAAGAATCAAAACGGGTTTTATAAAAACCATTCGATTTTATAAGCCTTTTATATAAAGTGGTTAAATTGAAAATTTTTAAGAAGTTTAAATTTATAATTAGTCTCGGTTTGATTTGGTTAGGTGATTATTTTTCACACCCCCTGTAATTAATGTCTAACCTTCTGCATCTTAATCATATCAACTTTATAAATGTCTAACCATATTTTCTTATGAAAAGCTCACTGTAATTAAGAAAATTTAAGAAAAAAAACTTTTTATTGATGGCTCTTTTTGGTAGAGTCAAATTTAAAATTAAATCTTCTGAGAACAAAATATCATTTATAAAAATTTGAATGTTAATAATTAGAATTAAAAGCGAAAATATATCTAAACTCATAATCATGAGAGAATTCCTTAACTTTCTTACTAATAATAGGACGTAAGAATATAAAAGAGTATACTGTGACATAGTATCTAACTTATTTTATGGATAGATGAGATTCACCTTTGGTATTTTCTTTTAAACTCATCACAAAATAAAATTATTTTTTAATTATCACACATTAAAAATCTCCTATATGCTTATAGTTAAAATATTTTAACATTATTTGATGACTTCTAATTTGAACCAACGCAATAGATGTCCTTGATATTTTAAATTATATAATTATTCATATACAAGATTAATATTGGAGTAAGGTTCAACAATCTCCGATTTGGATTATATGTGTTGTTCCGGTATATCCAATAAGTCTTACATTGTTTAGAAGTCGAGGTTAAACGTAGTTCAAATACTCTTTTCTTCATCATCTGAGATGTCTTTTAAGGGTAAAATCGTGACTGAGCTCCACGCTCCAAAAAGTATAATACTTCGAGAATGTGGTGGTTGTTTATAATGATGGCTATCGGACGGACTTGACAAGATACTTTACGATACAGGCTATTAATTTTCTATATTGTATTTTTTTAAAGATCTAAATATGTAATAGTATTGTAACTTAAACCATTAATAATACTTACAAAATTAAGTTTAATTATTAGTTATAATAGAATAATAACATGTAAATGCAATAATTATTTTAATGTATCCAATTAACAACACTAACTAATCAATTAAAATATTCAAAAATATTTATATAATTAAAAACAATTTTAATATTCATTTATTTATTTGTTTTATGTATATATAAAAAGTAAAAATAAAAATAAAAACTGGCAAATCACCTTGCCAACCCATCTTTTGGCAACATGGGTTACAAATTTTTACTCGTTTTATTATGACAGACTAGTTTGTTCCGGTCTAATCTGTTTTTTGACAAACCAATAACTAATCACCTTGCCAACCCATCTTTTGGTAATATGGGTTACAAATTTTTACTCGTTTTATTATGACAGACTAGTTTGTTTCAGTCTAATCTGTTTTTTAACAAACCAATAACTAGTCAAGTCAAAATGAGTTAGGTTGGTCAGTTTTGTCTCCCAAAATAATTATATATTTTACCAAATGTATCTTTCCTTAATTCAATGCAATCCAATAATCATATATCAATATAGAATCATAATAGTCTTTATTATATTTATCGTAGGGAATTTTCTTCGTGCATCCTGTGTTTTTTTAAAATTTCAATTATGTTCCTATTAAGTTAATAGAAAAAAAAATATTTTGAAAGATAATTCATAATGCAAATTTATATTCTCGATTGTATAATTAAGAATACAAATTTGAAAGACAATCAGAATGCAAGTTACATTTCGGATTGTACAATCCGACAAATCTACATTCCAAATTATATTATCCATAATACAAATTTGGAACAAAATTCAGAATATAATATGCATTTAAGATTGTACAATTTTTAATGCAAATTTATATTCTAGATTTACAATTCGTGATACAAATTTGGAAGGAAAAAAAATCTGAAATCTATATTACATTTTACAAGTAAATTTGAAAGTCAAGGTGGAGAAGTAATGTTTTATTAAGGAGTAACTAAATCATTTCATGAAGACTATGGGAGTGCAGAAAGAAAACATGGGGTGCAGGAAGAAATCCTCTTATCATACCGAATCAATCAATGGTCACATGTATTGTCATAAATGAATAACATAAGTCATGGATGTGCAGTATGGAATTTCATGAATAACAAAAATAAAAATAAAAAAATTAAGATTTTAATTGTATCACAAAAATATTATACGAATAAATTTATAAAAATAGATAAAACAAATAAATTATAAAATATAGATGAGTCAAAAATGTCGGAAAAAAATCGATGGATAAACCCTATTATTTAGAAAAAAAATATTAAATGAAATTAATTATAATAATTTAATAAATAATTTCACATTAAAATTTTTTTGAAAAATAAATTTTAAATAAAAAATTTTATTTTTTATGTTTGTTTTAGTTTTTCTAAACTCTTGAAAATATATATATATATATATATATATATATATATATATATATATATATATATATATATATATATATATAAAGGGAACATGTTGCGTGTGTGAATTATTTCTTTTTCTTTTATATATATCTTTATTTGTGTCACTCTAATCATATTTAAATCTAGCCATTCCTCCTTTGGATTATCCTTCTTGAACATTCCAGCACCTAATTAGAGAAATTAGAGCTTAATATTCCACATGAACTAGCTAAGCAGAAACTTCCTCCCTCACAATTCCTAAGTTTAATCACCTGCGCTTCGAGGATGTCAAAAAAGAAAAAAGGTATTAAAAATGTATTCAATTAATAAAATAATATAATTTGGTCATATATTTAATTCGTGCAAAATTTTCAGCACATATCAATTCGAGGATTAAATAACATAAGAATAAATATTCATGAATAGTATGATAATAATTTAAAAGAGATATTTTAGTCTAATTTAACTTATGGGAGATATTTTATATCTCTTTATATGTTAAAGTGAGATTATTTTACAAAACCATCAAAATCATATAATAGACAAAAAATAAAATTCGAATGATGTAAAAAAAAAATGGTGTAGAATAGACTTATATGATTTTCTAACTAAAGATTTGCATTTTATATTCATGACGTTATTGTGTAGGTTTATTCATGCAAGCTTCAATCTATCTATTGGCCTCTTCATGCTAGCATGGATTCATGTATAAACATTCAAGCAAAGAAGTTCTATAGTGTCGGAACCGTCCAAGTGTGAATCAAAGTCTCACATTGGATACCATAGACAAAGTTAAACAATATATAAGAATAAAGACCCATAACACCATTATCTTAAGATTTTGGGGTAAAAATGGTGTCAAATGTCTTATATGTGTAAGACTTATGTCATGTATATATAAAGACCCACAATCTTTCAATAACCATAACCCATATATAAAAAATATATATAAACTCATATGTGATATCAGAGTCGGTGGTTCGAAGTGACCGACCATATATATATATATATATATCGGGTTCCCTTTCTTTGTGAGAATTAAAGCTGTCAAAACGGGTAACCTGGCCCGACCCGACCCACCGCGGGTTGGTGAGTTAAACTGGTTGGCTCACGGGCTCACTTAATTAAAAAAATACAATTTTTTTTATTTTCTATTTGAATCAAAACTAGATTATAATTCTAATTAAAATCTAAATAAACTTTAATACAATCCAAATACAAACCAAAATCACAAAAATACAAATTATCTATGTGTATGCTAAAAAAAACAACCTAACATGACTCAAATACAAAGTTCAACTTAACAAAAAATTCTTATGTGACCCTTTATTTGCGGGTTGATGAGCCAACCCGGCTCACTACGGGTTTAACCCGGTCAAAAATCTAGGTAAGTCAGGTCAAAAATCAACCCGTATTGAAATTTGTAAAAAAATTTCAACCCAACCCGGCCCAAACCCGTGGTGAGCTAGGTTGGCTCGCGGGTTCTAATCCATTTTGACAACTCTAACCAGAATACATTGAAAACTCTAGCACATTGAGGGGGTGGTAGAGGGAAATTTTTTTTCACATTTTTCACATAACTGCTACCGTAAAATCGACACTACAGATTCGTAGGTTTTTATAGGTTTTTCTTAGGGATGGCAACGGGGCGGGGCGGGTACGGGTATCATGATCCCATCCCCATCCCCATAATAAAAATTCATCCCCATCCCCATCCCCAAATCCAACGGGTATACAACTTTTGA
>Ga0209589_1011804_pt1 | contig 12133 bp, 6 predicted proteins | sample CowpeawhiteBW_FD_187525 | JGI IMG/M metagenome (GOLD analysis project Ga0209589, IMG submission 187525) | Root nodule microbial communities of legume samples collected from California USA - Cow pea white BW (SPAdes) (version 2) | ecosystem: Host-associated > Plants > Roots > Nodule | place: USA...
GAATAACATAGAGAATGACGACAGATAATAGAGAAGAGAAGAAACAAGAGAAAATAGAGAATGAGAGAATAGGGAGCAACTCATCTGTGTCTTATTATTGATAGGAAGAGTCCTATTTATAGATACAATATGTAATCCATAAAGGAAACAAATCAACTTAGTTAATACAAATATATACCATAAAGAGTAATGAATCATATGAGTAAATGTATCAAATCAATGGACAATCATTAATTCATAACATTTTATTCGTAATAATACATTAAGCATATACAGTCAGTTTAAAATAACGGATATATTTAATTTTCAGTATATTAAAATAAACCATAGTTTTAATATAAATATTTTAATTCCTTATATGAACTCTCTTAATAATTAAAATAGTTAAATACATATAAAATATGTGTAGTATATTTAATAATTATTATGTGATTATTAAAAAATATTATGTTAAATTTATAAAATGAAAAACGAATGGTCCTTTAAGTTGAATAACTAAAACCAAACAGATTAATATATTTGAAAGACAGTTTGTTTTTTATCATTTAAATTTAAAATTAATTTTTAATAAATACATGTAATAAATACTATAAATTAAATAAATATTAACTACCTCAATTATTAATAAAATTAAAACTTTATAATAAAACTGCAATACTTTTTTATTATACTAAATCAATGATGTATTAACTAAATATTTACCCATATATTAATTATATTTTATTATTATTATTATTATTAATATCATCATCTTCACGTATAAAGTAACAAAAAATTACATAATCACCTGATCTACATAATATTCTTCAAAACATTTTTTTTACCATTTAGTTAATCTATTTAAAAGCAGGTTTCACATTTTACACGATGAAAAAATTGTCCCATAAAAAAATAAAATAAAAAAGAGAACCCAGACGTTCCAATTTTTTGACGGTGCAGCTGTGCAAGGGTGGTTTCAATTTTCACTGAAAAAGAAGAGAAAAACGCCCCACGCGCCACGTATACGCCACTTGTACAATCGGTGTCGTCTACACCGTATTTTTCTTCTCTCTTTTCTTTTTCTTTTTCTCATTCGTTCATATATCATATCATATCGCGTTCTCTTCCCTTTTTTTTTTCTTAATTTCTTTCTCTCCGTCTCTCTTTCTCTCTCAAACACACCCACAGCACCAAATAAAACACACCACCAACTTCGCAGTGCTCCTTCTCCTTCGATGGCGAAGAAGCGAAAGTCGGTGGCCACGCGCCTCGACGAAGTGGATCGCACCATGTACTCCACTTTTTGCAGCACCGCCAACTCCCTCTCTCATCTCTACACGCACGCCATGAACCAACAGAAACTCTCCTTCCAGGCCGGTGAACGACACGCTCTCGTGAGACCCCTCCTCTCCTACTCCGACCTTTCGTGTTTTTTTCCCTAATTTTTGAATTTTTTTCGGTCGCGATTAAATGGGATTTGCGCACGCGCGCACCTTGAATGAAAGCACGGTCCTTTTGTTTTAATTCCTGTTTGATGTGTTAGGGTTACTTTGAACGATTTCGGATTTTGATTTAATTCGTGATTTCTGTCTGAAGTTGTTTGAACACTGCTCCGATTTCCAATTTGTTTGTTTCTCCGAGAAACTAGAGATTGCTGTCTGGTGTTTTTGGACTTTGGATGCGTTGATGGGAATCTGGTTATTTGTTTCGTTTATTGTGTGATTAATGCTGCTTTCGTCTCGTCATGACAGGAGAAATTGTACCAGTGGATTCTCAGGCAGCAGCAAGAAGGGTCTAGGGTGACCACGATTGATATTGTTACCCATTTGCAGGTTTTGATTTTTTATGTCTATGCAATGTTTTTTTGCTCTGTTGTGTGTTGTGCTTGCCTTTTTGTTTCCATGGAAATACTCTTTTTATTAGTTTTTCCTCCATCCAACAGGTTTTAAGGATATTTCATGTACTCTATCTGTTCGTATAGCTTGTGGATCCCCTGTCAATTTACCTTTAGTGTGAAATTGTTCTCTGCATGTATGAATTAACATTCAACTATTGATGGATTGACTTGGTTTTAGGTATATATGTTCACATGTTTAGTTCTACATTCAAAAATTGATTCTGGCTCCCCAGATTATGGACCGCAGAATATGGCAAAAGGCCAACATTCCACCATATAAACACACCACTGCTGCCTATTGCCGTCCCCTATGGTGGAGAGGTTTATGCCACATTATGCTATAACTTCTATTTAACAACGTTGTTAGCTCCAACATTGTATTTGAGTTGAAGAAACTCCTTTAAGTGGCTATTGCATTTGATCAAGAATGTTGTAGGGAGTTTTACTAGTAGTCATTAGACAAAAAATCCAAAATAATTCACTAAAATTCGAAATTAATTCTGTAAAGCTAATTTCATTTAAGTTAACTTGCAAATGTTCACCTTAAAACTATTTCAAGGGACATGATCTCAAAAACTTGATTTTAGAATCTTAAAGCTCTTTTGATAGCGGTCTCCAAGTAGAAATAGAGATTTACCTCAATACTCTATGGTAATCTTTAAAGAGAACTTTCGTTACAAGAATTGCTTGTATTTAATCTAGTTATGTTTGGAAAATAACATGCAACACTTAGAAACTACATCTTATAAGGAACTCATGGATGTATCATAAAACATTTAAACCTATGATATGTCTGGACAATGACGATCTGTCTGCCCTTTATACTGCCCCATTGTTTTGTTCGTGTAAGAATTTGGTCTTTGGCTGTGTGTCAATCAGATATTGCTTGTTGGATTACAGCTAGAGCATGAAAAGTAAAGTCTTTATCTTTTTCAGTTCACTTGAACTGGAATTTCCTTCATATTTTTTACAATGGTGTTATTTCAGGATATCCATCAAAATAAATGAGTCCATTTTTTGATTTATCTGAATAAATGGATATAGATATATAATGATGTGCCATGCGTGTGTTTGTAGAATGAGCTTGAATATGGGGGAGAGGAGGCACCAGCGTCCCCAAGGCAGCCAATGCATCAACAGAACTCCCAGACTGCAATGCACACAAACTTTGGTGGCAGCATAGCCTCTAATGCATTTGGAGCAACTGTGGCAGGGCAAGGGATACGAGCTGGGCAACCTGATCAACAAGCAAAGAACTCAGTGTTCTCAAATGCACTCTCTAGCCCTATTCGTCGCAGCCTTCAGCCATATCATCTGGCTCAGGGGAGCTTTCCTTCAGGTAATATCATGTCATCAGGAAATGGGAATGGGAATGGAACCCGGAACAGTGAGATGAGTTATCCTAATGGCCAGAACAGGGACTCAAATTCTTCCAACTCCAATGATTGCATGGACATGCATTCAGATAGTCCTGGTCATGATTTTTCATACTAGTGCTGTCATAGTTAGAATAGGGAGAGAAAAAGAGGTCATTTATGAAATTGATGGTCATAAATGTGTGGTGAAAAATGTCAAATTTATTGTGGATAGACTTCAATTTATTCGTGTAGCATTGTCGTCCAGGTTGAAGCTTGAACATCAGCTTACATGTTAAAACAGATCGTCTTGAAAAATGTTGGTTATTTCCCGAGCAATATATAGTCATACCAGTGTGTGATGTTTGCATGAGATTTTTGCTGACTTTATTGATATGTGTATGTATAATGATTGTGTTATGTAAATTATACTTGAAGATCTTGTGAGAGGTTCTTTTGTTGCATATGATAAATTAGATGTAAAAATAAGATAATATCATGATAGTATAAAATAATATTTGGTGCACACTCTATTTATAATAAGAACTAGATAACAAATTGTGGTAATTCTAATGGTAGTAATTGTGACCGTACTACTACCCATAGGAACAAGATGGTAATGATAATGATAATGGTAATCAGGAAAAAATGAGAGTGGTATTAACAATGATGACGAAGATAATTCTAAAATAATAATATAAAAGTAATGAAGATTATAGTGGTTATGATGAAAATGTCGTCAACATAATATTAAGATGAAACTGATGATGACGATGATGATCACAGGAGATGTTATACTATGGAATGATATGGAATGGAAGAGAAAGTGATGACTATCATCACGATAATTAAAGGGAATTATAATTTGTCAACTTATCAAATGATGTTTCATAAGACAGCCATTATGATTTTATTTTACTACAATTCGGGGAGCAAATGGGGTTTGTAAGTTAACCAAGAATAAAAAGATATGATTAAGTTTAATTCTTTAGAGGTTTGAAGAGATGTGTTAACCATGAATAAAAATATATGATCAAGTGGATTTTTTCTTAAAATCTTTAAAATAAGGTCATTTTTTTAAGGTGCACATTTATTATACTTTAATTTTATTGGTTTTTTTTCATTTAAAAAAGGTTTGATTTAAGAGTAAAATAAAAAATAATTACTGCAATCCAAGGTTTTAAATTACAAAATTGTCAGGTTATCAATATATTGCATAATTCGAAATTGGGGTTTTATATTAAGATACATTTGCACTAAATCCAAACGGCTAATTTTATCAAATCCTATTTTTTATATTCACAAAAAAAAAAAACACAAATTGATCTTGACCATAAGATTTAATAAAATGAATTGTGAACATTTGAGCAGTCTATGGACTTATACGGTTATGTTATGAGCAAATATCAATATTGTTTCATCAATTCAAATATTAAATAAATATTTATTATATAATAAATTATACAGCACCGAACTCTTATTAATATCATATTTCATTTTATTATATTGTTTAGAATGATAACGTGAGACAGACCATGCGTATTAAAGTGCAGATAAAAAATATGTGAGATGGATTAAGTATTTTAGTTCGTTGGTTTTTCAAGTAATTTGTATCTAAATGTGTTTATAGTTTATTATTTATCTATTCATATGAGTATTGTGTAGATTTGTTATTAATTAAGTTTATTTTTAAAGGATCTTTCATTAATTCTTAGTTGTGTTTGATAACTTTAGTTATTTGAAATTTTATTTTTGTTTTTGTTTTAGTTATACATATCTATTATGAAATTATAAAGCTTTGAATATTATTTGTTTCCAAAAAATATAAAAAATATGCTCATAAAGTTTATTGTTTTACTAAATTAATTAAATAAAAATGAGGCTTCTAAAATTTTACACCATTCTATTTTATATGTTATAATTAAGACAAAATATAAAATAAATAACTTCTTATATGGGATTGGTTAGAAAAATTAACATGTAATCTTTATATAGAATGACTTGGTTTGACGAACCTGGTTTTTGCGGACCAAATTTGGAACGAGACAGAATTAAAGTTCTGAACCATATTGTCATTCTTATTATTGTTATTCTCAAACAAACTTCAACATTAAAAATTTGAAATGTGATATATTTATGGTTATCCCCGTGCTAATTCCCAATATTAAAATTTAGAAGTGTAATATATTTATGGCTATCCCCAGGCTAATTTCCAACATTAAAATTTAGAAGTGTGATAAGAACTAGTCTTGTTGAGTTAACTGATGCACATTATTTTTGTTGGAAATTATTTTGAAAAGCTATTTAAAAATGATAACGGATCGGGTCGGATAGGAATAATTTATTTACTCGATTTATAATAAAATAATCTATTCATTATACGTAAAATATTCATTTAAATACCCATTATACGTAAAATATTCATTTAAAAAAATCTGTGAGTAGATGATATTTTATAAATTTTAAAATAAAATTTAAATATATTACAAAAGAAATATAAAATATAAATTAAATCTTAATTTTAATTAAAATTAACCTAATAAAATATAAATTAAATTAAATTTAACTCAAGAAAATATAAATTAAGTTTAAATTTTAACTTTTTACATGTAAGAGATATTTTGTGGGTACATGTAGTTGTACTCAATCCTTAAAATAGTAACTGTACATCGCAAATTTTATTTACATATATCTATGAACACAAATATTTTTGTTATCTTTAACAATATATTTGCTATTAAAGAGAGTTTTAAAAAGCATACTATTATTATTTTTTAATTAAAATATATTCTCTAGTTATGACTAACTTAAAAACAAAATTGAAAGAACATAAAATATTAATAATATATATTATTAACATATTATTTTAAACATATTTTTACTATTATTTAAAAAAAAATTCACTATATAAATTTCATTTTAAAATGTTTTATAAATTTTAATAAAAATATAATGAAAAGAACGAACAAGTTATTACTAGCTCTCCATCATAGAAATGTATTTGAAGATAAAAAATATTATGATTGATATTACAAATTCACCCTACGAGTCTCTTATTTACGGTAGGCTCTGCATGTATCCGTGAATAAAACTTAAAAGAATAGATGATTTTGAAAAAGATAAAATGACCACTTCAGTAAAACCTTTGTATACAACAAATTATTTAAAATATTGGTTTCATGTCACCATTAAAAGATTGAATATATAATTTAAGAAAATCATAGTTTAACAAAAAAATTTAACAAACTATAAAAGGTAATACTTTATTATTTTATTTTGGTCAAAAAATAAAAAAATTAATCTATTTTAATTTCATTTATAAAAAATTTTGTCAAATTTGTCAAAATTCTCAAAACATAATTTTCCTACCATTTAAAGGAAACTCATAAGGTTTCTGTCTTAATCTATTATTATATTATTATGTAGATTGCCAAAGTCACATAAATAGTATGTTTCTTCTTGATCTAACATATACATAAAGAATGTCTTCATCTAAAAATTGTTAGGTTGTGTGGCAAATTTCTTCTCCTTATTTTGTCTTTTGACATCTTTGATTTTTTTTCTAAGTTAAATGAAAGTTTTCTGAAGCAATGTAGAACCTTGCTATGACATTCATGAGCTTTTCTTCTTACTACCCTTTTCTTCTTTTATGACTTGAAATGAATTCATTATCATCATTATCATTATCATTATCTTCTTCTTCATCCTCCTCTTCTTCTTCATCATCATCATCATCGCTTTCAACAATTGTTTTCTTAGCTTTTATGTCATCTTTCTTGGATGCCTTTTGTTGCTTCTGGGAAGTTTCAGTTTTAGTTCCTGGCTTTGATGGCTTAACCGGAGCTGCTGCCCGTAGCTCCTTTTGTTTCCTTTGCTTCTTCTCATATGCTCTCTTAGCACTTTCTGGAGAAAGCATACCATGTTCCATTAACCTGCAATCTCAAGAGTATAAGCCTTAGTTTGTAATAATTTCTGAGAAGTTCTATTCTACACATTGAAATAAATTATAATGTATAAACATTTAATGTTAAGTGACCGCTTTGATTACAGAAAATATTATCTCAGGCAAACATTGATCAAAGGTTGCAACAGAACATTTGAGACCAAAGATAGACATCAACTTTTTCTGCACATAACAGTTCTTATTGTAATTGTCTAAATTGGTGACTACAACGAACTATTGATTTTGATATCACTTATAAGTCTTTCGATCATAGATAAATGATATCAATAAGGTATGAGTTCAATCCATACAAATGATTGACATTACTTTCAACCAAAAATCCTGAAATAATATGGTATTCTACCCACTCAATTTTTTGTCTTTATCTAACGTGAGACTTAGATTTACACTTAAATTTCTAATGTCTTTTGCCTCGTGTTATGAAGTTATGAATACTTTAGTAGAGTGGGTTTTATATTCAAAAAAACGTTTAATTCATTCTTCTTTAACAAATTAGAAAGCTTATAAGGAAAATATAATATACTTAACGTCTTTTTAATTATAACACAACAGTTGTAGACTTGTAGATACACAAGTATTACGATAAGTTGGGTTTGTATTATTAGGATCATTATTAATCTATTTCTTGAATCTGTATTTGTAGCAAATATGGTACCAGCATTGACTGGAGAATCTGATAAACCAAAAAAATACAAGGAATGTTGCTGAACCATATTAATACAATATTCAGCTATAAGGAATATAGCTTAACGAATTTAAAGCATATTTCAGGTTTTAAATTGGCAATATCATGCATCCGAGAATGAGAATGTTAGGTAAACAACTTTAAGATTGAAAAAATACTCACCAAAATTCAGCCATTTCACTTGTTGGAATCTGTTTTGACAATGATTCATAGAAAACCCGCAGCGGTTCTTTCTGCCAACAAAGGCAATAACAAATCACAAAGATGAGCTTGAGTTTATTTCAATGTTTTGACATTTGTTTTGTAATTCTAGGAATTCATGTCGGGCTCAAACCTGTTCAGGAGGATCATGTTTCTGCCCGAGAAGAATGTAGACTTTCTTCTCTCTCACTTTTGTAGTTGTCTTCGTTGTTGTCTCTGAAGACGACGAAGTCGATTTGGATTTAACCTTCAAACATTTCCCAGAGAAGAAAAAATACAACTTAAACACGCGATCATCCTAATCAAATTGAACGCAATCGAGATACCAAACATGGTTCATGGTACCTCAATTTTGTTCAAATTGGGAAAAACAAAAAACAGATTCATATAGCAATTATGTGCAAGGAAAATCAATGCAAGTTCTTGTACTAAATCACGATTTTATTATTTGAACAATCCACGAAATTCTTAACCCGCTTTCTCAATTGAGCTCAACACCTTGATTTGAAGTAATGAAAACCCACCTAAGAAATTCAGAATTTCAAAGCATTTATCAATCCGATGCAGCAACGTCCCCAGAATCGTTCTTAAACCATAAAACAACTTAAAAGCTCCATTTTTCATATTGTAAATGTTGAAGAGTGATTGGTACCTGGGATTTTGTGGAGGCAGATTCTACTCTCTTCTTGACAGCTGAAGAATCCTTTTTTCCCTTGGAAGAACCATCTGGGGCACTCGATTTGGGCTTCACATTGCTTTTTTTGGTTTCTGTGGCCATAAACAATGATCTAAATTTAGATTAAAAGAGATTGACGCTTCCTTTGTCCTTGTTACCCTTCTCAATTTCATTCACAGTTACACCGTTTCATCGCCATTTTTCTTTCTTCATCAATATCTCTCTTCTCTTCTCTTGAAACATACGATGATGATAAAAAAAAAAAAAAAAAAAAAAAACACCGTTCAGGTTGTTTGTTTAACTGTCATGCTCCTACTGAGGAACAGAAAAAACCTTTTTGCTAATGTGAATAGTTGTATTGTATCCCTTGTTGGAAAGACTTTTATACCCTTCCAATGGGGTTTCGGGAGTTATGTTATCCAACGTGGTAAAGGAACATTTTAATAATTTCAAATATTTGTTATACAACTGGGAATCAATTTTATTTTTTCCTTTTCTACTTTTATTGATTGAGAATATTTGAAATTAGGATGAAGATGAATAAATAAATTAGCTAAATTAAAAAAAGTCACAACCTTAATCTAACGATATTACTCTACTACGTAAAATAATTTTGTCTCTAAAAAGTTATTATTTATCTAATTTCAAGTCTAATTTCAAGTGCAGTGACGAATTTTAATTAAAAATTTTGAAATTATAAAAATAATATACTTAAAATATATTTAATATTAATTTAATAAAATATATATAATTTAATATTTTTTTTCTCGTTTAAAAAATAATAGTTTCAAAATTATATTTGACATGTAATTTATTTTAAATAGACTTTTTTAATTTCAACTCTTCCACGCATTACCTTATTAGATATTTTTATATTTAAGAATTTTTCCTTGTAATAAATTTCAAATAAGTAAAATTAAATTTTTTACTTGTAATTTTTCGAATCTTTAAAATTATTTCTCTAATTCAATAATTGTAATTTTAGTATCATACTTAAAAATATGTAAATAAGTAGATCTATATTGTTTAAATTGTTTTTATCTTGTATTTTTTTTTATCACTTCAAAAAAATAATATATTATATTATTCTTCATCAATATGCTTTTTAAAAAGAATTTAAAACATAAAAAAAATTTATCAAAATCTAATTAAAAGTCAAGAGACATAATAATTAAAATAAATAATCAAGTTACAATTAAAATATAGATAGTTATGAAGGAAAATATGTACATAACTTTTTTTACTATATTCATATACAAAATATACAATGAAAAAAAATATTAAATATTAAACTAAGATTTCACTCTAAAGAGACAAAAAAGAGTTAATTTCTACCTTATAGAAAAAAAGAAATATTCTCTTCTTTTAGAAAAACAAAATAAGACGTACAAAAATAAAAAATAATATAATATATGAAAAACTTAAATAATACTAAAAATAAAAAATATATCTTAATAAATATTTTAACTTTTATTATATTTAATTTCATATTTTTTTATTTATTAAAAATTATACCTTATAAAACAAATAAAATTCTATATTATTTAAAGATGTGAAAAAGTAAAACTTTATTGAGTAAATTGTTTTCATCTTATATATTTCCTTTTATCATTTTTAAAAAAATAATATATTATTTTATTCTTCATCTATATATATATTTTTTAAATTTAACATAAAAGTAATTTATCAAAATTTAATTAAAAATTAAGAGACATAATTATTAAAATAAATAATCAAGCCAAAATTAAAAAATAGTTAGGAAGAAACATATATACAAATTTTTTTCTATATTAAAATATACAAATCATGAAATGAAAAAAAATATATTAAATATTAAACTAATATTTCATTCTAAAAAGAAAAAAAAAAGTTACTTTCTTTCATTTTATAAAAAGAAAATAATTTTTCTTTCTAAAAAAACAAAATAAGACATACAAAAGCAAAAAAATGAATATAATATGTGATGCAATATCATTTCCTATAACTCTTCACAAGTTTGGTTTACTCATCTCAAATGCATGATATGGACACACTTGAGAAGTTAAATAACATATAAATAAAACGTAAAGAACTTTTAAATTTTTTTTTTGAAAAATAAATATTAATTTAAAAACACTCTTGAATTCATTTGTGAGATATTTTAAAAAGGTAGTAAACAAATGCTAAATAATAAAAATGATTTATTTCATGCCAGTTTACCGTCACTTCAAAATGTAGACAAACTCATTGGTACCAAAATCTATTACTAGATATTCCATTATTAAAAAAATTACCATATATGAATTTGATTTCTTTATTATGAATATGTCTATATATGTTAATACATAAATAATTTATATTAATATAAATATAATTGATAACGAGTATTTTATTTATAGTATAATTTATTTATTTTTAGATAGTCTTCAATTTGTTCAATTAATCAACCTAGATGGTTCAACTCACTACTCATCCTAATTGAGTAAATCAGTGAAAATGAAGATGAGATTGATCAAGCCATTTAATGAATTTATTTTTTAATAAACCAACAATACTTTATATTTTTTAATAAATTTAATAAATTTATTTTTAATTAAACAAAGAAGAAGATTAGTATAGTGGTCTACCAACTCAACTTTTTTTATGGAGAGTCAAATGATTTAATTTAATAATTTTCAAGTTTCTCTAAACCCTTTCCTTTAGGGAGTTGATGATAAGTTTACCATCCTATCCAAATTAGACTTTCAAAAAGCAATAAAAACATTTATGAAATATATGAACCAGGACATAACCCGTAATTAAAAAATGACTTTTAAATAGTTTAAATTACTCAGTCTAAAGTACCTCTCCTAGTGACATCATAAACATTTGGTGTGTAGGCTATTTTATTTTTAGATTGAGGAATTAAAACTGGGTATGCAGTGTTCAAATAACTAATCCAGAATAGTTAATTTAAATTATTTGTTTTGGAGAAAAAATATTTATTTCACAGTGGTTTTCTGTATAAGTATTTTTAAGAAAATAAGTGTTTTTTAAGTTAAGATAACTTAATATATACGAACTAATATGTAGAAATTATTTTATATAATTTATAATTAACACATAAACTAATTTTGAATTTTTTAAATAAATGTAAACCATTTTTAGACAATCGTAATCTTGAAAAGATAACAAGTGATGCTGGATTCTATATTTTGGAGTTTTTTTTATCACTCTTGAAAATAGTACAGAAACAAAATATTAAAATTTTGGAAGGTACAAGAAACAATTTATGGGGTGCAGCAAAGCAAAGACAGACTTAAATTGTTTTAGGCCCATTCTTCTAGGCCCAGAAGAGAAACGTACACGGAAAGTAACCATAGATAGATCGCATCCTAACAAAAAAAAAAAAAAACCC
>Ga0209589_1011806_pt1 | contig 12132 bp, 10 predicted proteins | sample CowpeawhiteBW_FD_187525 | JGI IMG/M metagenome (GOLD analysis project Ga0209589, IMG submission 187525) | Root nodule microbial communities of legume samples collected from California USA - Cow pea white BW (SPAdes) (version 2) | ecosystem: Host-associated > Plants > Roots > Nodule | place: USA...
ATATTCCATAAGATTATTATATAAATATAAATATATATATATATATATATATATATATATTATAGTTAGATTTCTTTTTGTTTAATAGTATGACTCAATTACTTTGAACTTGATACAGTAGGTATACGATATATTATATATACCACTTTATAAGAAAATGTTAAAAAAATTTCAAAATTGTATAATGCTTAATGCTTTAATGTAAGATAAATACGAAACTTGAAAAAAAAATCTCATAGTTTTTTCTAAAATTTTTCAAAAAGAAAAGATAAGTAAACAGAAATTGTACATTCTAATATTACGTTACAAACCACCACATAGTAATCTCGATATAAAAATTTTAGATCTGTTTTTTTAACTATAAAAGAAACTGAAAACAACCACACATTATAAACTTGAACGAATTTTTTACCCAAGTTGTATCATTTTCGTTGTGTTTGTTTTATAAGTTCTAAAAATTGTTAAAGCATGAAAGTGGTGGTGGAGAATTTGACAGGAACACTTTTCTACATTGAAGTGAAGAATGATGCAACAATTGAAGATCTGAAGAAGGAAATTGAGACTCAGCAAAAACTACCTGGTGATCGTTTCATACTTGTTCTTCATGCTCATAATGAGTCTCTTATAATGGGTAAGGAACAAGAAAAGTTATCTCTATTTGATTCTGGAATTCAAGATGAATCTCATATTTATCTTTTCTTCACTCCACTTAATCACGATTCTATTGTTAATTTCGGGTTTACTAATCCAGATTTTTACTATTAAACTAAGTCAATATCAATATTTTGTTTCTATTTTTTTTTTCTTTTTCAGTTTTCTTCTTCTTTTTTGTCCACTCCAATTCTTCGTTGTATTTTCTTTAAATTTTCCCAAATTTTAATATTTTTTCTTGTCAAATGTTCTACATCAATAACTTTTACTTCTACATCAAATTTCACAAAATGCTAATATAGTGTATGAAGCTCTTCAATTGAAAACTTGTTTACTCTCAATCAATTGAGTCTATAAATTAAATTCATATAGGAGTAGAAATGAAGAATTAAAGTCACACTAATATTTATTATGACTATTTTAATTTTTTCGTAAATTTTGAATTCTAATTAAGTTGAGTATCTGGATAAATTCCAGAGCTACTAGTATAATTCAGTTAGCACAGAATTCGAACTGAATTTCTTAGTAATTTTTTAATACGAACTTTTTTTTAATTATTATATAAATTGATATTTATTATTAGTAAAAAGTTTATTTAAGCTGAAAAATATACCAATGGATTTTTTCTATACTGCATGTTTATACGGATGTTCATTTTGATAAACCAATGAGACTACATACTCCACTCTAATTGCAATATATATTTATGTTTTTCTAATTTTGTTTTCTTTTTAACTTTTCTCTTACTTCTTAGTTATGATATATTGATTTGGGCTTTGGGCTTTGGGCTACCGTGAACATTTGATAGACTTCAGCGAACTTTACTTCTTGTCCTTTCTTCTTGCGCCTATGTTTCTTTCTTTTTGCATCCGGTACTTTCCACTTTTTTTTTTCCTTAATCTTATTTTTTTCATAACTTATTTTTTTCTGTTCTTCAAAATTAAAGTGAAAAAAAAATACTAATTCATATGATTAAGATATCCAAAAATATTTCAAATTAAGATAATCAATTTTTATAAAAATATAATTTGATTAAAGATATATTTACTATTTAATGCACACTAGGTAATTTTATTAACAACGTTTTACTTAGAGCATATAATTTATTTTATGTATTTTAGTTTTGATATTATAACATTGAATCATTATAAAATAATATTTTAGTATAGGCTTAATAGCATTGAAAAATATATAAAGACTACATTGAATACAAATAAATGTATGGACCAAATGCTATTAAGCCTTTAGTATATATTATATAGATATGTTTTATCTCGAAAGATAAAAACAATAAAAAGAATTCAGTTTTTAAAATATTTTTTTATAAATAGGTTATTAAATTATAATTTTAGAATTGATGATTTATTATAAACAATAAGTTTATAGTTTTTAGAATAATATAATAAGGAATGAGTAATATAGAAATCAAATTATTAACTAAGTTTATCATTATAATAAATATAAAAGTAATAAAAAACTTTAAATCTTATACTTTTTTAAGTGATATGGTAAGATTTGGATTATTCTTTTTGAGATATAATTTTTAATGGATAAAGAATGAAAAAAATCTATAAACTAATTATAGCAATTTTATTTTTAGTTTATTATAAATTTTTATCTCTATAAAATTTGTTTATTTATCCACTCTAGAAGTTTAAACCGATAACTCATTCATTCTTCTGATAAATTAAGACAAATCAATTGAAATTATGACTGGGTAAGTTTTCAATTTACGATACTTAGTTCAACACTTTTTTTTTTTTTTTTATCAATGAGGAACGTTGTTTATGTAAGTGATAGTTGAATTTTTATGTACCTGTAAAAGAACCATTACATTCTAGGATTTGTTATTGAATTAGAGATATGAAATACATTGTTGATTGGATTGAGGTGTAATTTTTATGTATAGGAATTAATCCGGAAGCATGATGTATTTGAACCGACTTATTTTTTCTCACGCTGTATCCATTTTATATTTTAGGCATCTAAATATATTATTATTTTTCTTTTCTTTTAATTGATGAACTTTATAATATATATTTAACGAGGTTTACGAGATGTATTGGGTGAGTAGTTGATAGGTGTAACTTGAGATTTGCGTCAAAATATGCAAATATATTTAGAACTATCAAAACGTACAATCTGGTTCGATCTGATTCGACTAATCATTCGACTAATTATTGGTTGATCACTTAGTAAGTTAATTTAGTCTTGCTTACTTATTAGCGAGTCAAAGAAATTTGAATCGGGCTCAACTTACCAACCTATCATGGATTGGTAGATTAAACGAGTTGGTTCATGGACTCACTTAATTAAAAAAATATAATTTTTTTATTTTTTTTCAGTCAAAACTAAATTATAATTATAATTAAAATTTAAATAAACTTTAATACAATCTAAATACAAATCATCTATGTGTTAGCTAAAAAAAAACATCATAACCTGATCCAAATACAAAATCCAATTTAACAAAGAACACTTTGTAAATCTTTTTTTGTGGATTAGTGAGCTAACCCAACTCACAACGAATTCAACCTGGGTGAACTAGGTTCTAGGTGAACCGAATCAAAAATCAACTTGTATTAAAATTTGTAAAATAATTTTAACCCAATCCAAAATTTATAATATATCGGATTGATTCAGGGATTCCAATATACTTTGACAACTCTAAATATATTAGATTGCGATACGAAAATTGATGTTAAAAAAAAAAGGAGGCAGTGAAAGAAGAGTGTGTGGTCCAATCCCGTTTTGGCCGTCCCGTAAGATTCGTGATTAGAAGTTGATGGATAATATTCGCATTATATTCCTAAATTGTTCCCCGTTTATGCTTAGGTTGTTAGTTGCCGGCCATTAACAAATTCACACTAAAAATGTTCCCAGCAAACACATAATGTCTTATTGATTAACCTAAATAACAAAATAAGTCACTTATTTTATATATGCAATATTCGATCTCTGATACCCTGGCTTTTGATTTCCTCATCTAATTTTGGGTCAACTACACTGTTTTCTGTTTTATATGTTCTTTCAGAAAATAAAAATATAACTTCTCTTCAAAGTTAAAAAATCAGATATTTTTTTAATGAAAATATAATGGGTTAATAATTTAATCATAATGGATTAAATTCCTAATAAATATTAAAGTGTAACAATAGGAAGATATTTATTTCATAAGATTAAGTCTCTATATTGAATCCATAAAAAACAACCATCTTAATTCTTTGAAATAATTGATTAATATATATATATATATATATATATATATATCATAAAGAATTAAATGTATTATGGTTATTATATTTTATTATGGAGCGAAGTTTAGTTTTTATGACAAAAGTGTAGAAAAAAAAAATTCTTCAAGTGATACTATAACTTATGGAAAGGTTAAAAAAATGGTGCAGAACCCTTTGATTTACATTAACAAGATAATGTTCTACTTTAATTAAACTTAGTGAGGATAAATATAAATATAATATTTATAAGTTTTAATCATGTTTTTGAGACTTTAATAAATTTGGAAATTTTTGATTAAGTTCCTATTAAATTTTTTTGTTGACAGAGTTCTCAAAAGTTTAAAACTTTTCAGTTAAGTCATACTGTTAGATTTGACTATTAAGTGTATGACATGATTTAAAATCTTATATTGTCATTCTGCTTACATATCTCAACTTAATACTATGTTGAGAGATTTTAATGACAAGAATCTTCTTCAAGGATTGACTTATTTAACTAAAATTACTATTAAAGCAAATTAAAATTATAAAATTAACAAATATAAAATTAAAAGATAAAAAATATATTAAACTATAAACTATAAAATTATATTATTAGATAATAATAAACTTATTAAATTATTAAATAAAAATGAAAAATATAATTTAACAATTTTTTTTTCATATTTTTTTTTAATTTTATGGTTAATATAATTAAGCCATTATATATTTATAAAATTATAATATTGTATAATTATTTAATAATGAAATTGTAAAATTACAAAAATAAAATAAAGTTACGATTAAAAATTATAAATTTTAAAATTACAAAATTACAAAATTGTAGAATATGAAAATATGAATTGTAAAATTAAATAATTAAAAAAGTTATGAAATTAGAGTTACAAAATTATATTTTTAATTTTATATTTAATAATTTAATAATTTTCTAATTATGTAATTTTATATTTTATAAATTTATAAATTTTTTTATCTTTTAATTTTATATTTTTAATTTTATATTTTTAATTTTATAATTTTTATTTACTTTAAAAATAATATTAGTTAAATACAATACATCTTTGATTTCAAAATAACATTTGTTAAATAAACTACATTTTCTTAGGGAGATCTCATCATTAAAGTCTTTAATATTATGTAACCATATTTTATTATTAAAATCTGTCAGTATTATGTGATGATATTTAATTAGGATGACTATATAAGATATAATTATTAGTAAAATCTATCAAAGGTCTCGAGTAAGAAGTTGTATTATATTAAAAATTAATAAAACACAAAAATTTAATAAATACTATACTAGAAGTTCTTACTTCTGTCGAGACTCAAATCATAATTACATCTATTTATAAATATAATATTGTAGCTTGTGTAACTTTTTTATCATTGACATGGAGAGAGAATAAGTTGTAAATGATACTGAATGGAGACAAATAAACGTGTCTAGTTGCTTCTTAATTAATGAGTTATAATGGTGCAACAATTTAATTCAAATAATGCAGCGAAAGAAAATGGAAAAATAATGCAGTAATTATGTCATTAATTCACTTTATGTGAATTAATTATGTCATATCAAAATTTATTTTTAGAATTTGTTAAATTTTTTATTGAAATTTTTGTTTTAGAATATTAAACATAATATGCACTTTCATTGAATAAGGCGGTGGCGGAGCATTGAAGGAGCATTGGGCCATGGTTTCTCCAAACTTTTTCACTTTTTTTTAATGTTTTTAATTTTTATTTCTTTTAATTATCTGTGTTTAAATTTTGTTAAACTGTATATTTTTTAATTCTTAAATTATGTGTATCTTTTTAAATTAGATAGTAATATATTAAAAAATTAATAAAAATTTATTTAGTATTTTTAATTTCTTTCAAAGCCGCATTTAATATTAATAAATAATAAAATATAAAATTAAATATATAAAAAATATTAAGATATTTTTTATTTTTTATTTTCATTGTCTTTTTAGTTTTTCACATGTTGTATTCATCTTTTAATCTTACTTGATTTCTTTTATTATCAAAGAAAAAAAAATTAAACAAAAACTTATTATCTCTGTCCTCAAATTTTATATCTTTTAAGAAAAGATAATTTTCTCTTATCTCACTTAGTAGTGAAATACTTGTTTAATATTTAACACTATTTTTATGTCAGGACTCTTTTGTATATTCATTTTTTTTATGAATATAGAATAGCAAGTAATGTATTAAGATATTTTTTATAGACTGTTTTTAATTGTTAGTTGATTATCATAATTTTTTTGTAATTATGTTTCTCAATTTTTAATTATATTATGATAAATTACTTTTTAGTCTTAAACTTGTTTTTAAAATAGGTATATTGATGAAAAATAAAAGAATAAATTCATTTTTTTTAAAATTGATAAAAGAGGAGTAAAGATCAAAACATGACGATATGGTTACTTATCGTATAACAATGAAATGAAATGTTTGTAATGACTTTTGAATCGATCTGTGCACAATAGTAAAATGGAAAATGAATAGCCAATAATATAATTATTTATATTGAAAAAAAATAGCTGAAAAATTTAGTTATGATTGAATTATTTGATAAATGCAAGAATATGAAAAAATAATGAACAATCATTTGGATAGTGTAGTTTTTTTATAGAGACAATAATGTTAAATATATAAATTCTAATTATATTATTTTGGCTCCCAAACAATTTTAGTAAAAATCTGCCCACTTGTATATGGTAATAAGCACAAATTATAACTAAGTTAATTAATTTTTTTTTGTAATTGGTGTGTAAAATTGTTAAGATAATATTATATAAATTCAATAAAACTTATTAAACTATATTATTAGAAAAAGCTCTGCTAAATAACTTTAGTATCAGACACTTCTCTGTAAATTAACTTCATTGCATTGCTCGTTTTCTTATGATATAATATATAACTTTGCATTTCAATAATTTGTTAACGAATATCATAGTTAGAATCCACTGACAAATTTTGCTTTATGTGTACATATATTCTTTTATTATACTCTATTTAATTAATGTCTGATTTCATTGAACATTGGATTAATTATATCCTATGAAATATCTTCGGCCACACGCAGATAATAAACAATAAATATACATTGTTCTCCAAATTCGCTAATTGTTTAACATAAACGTTGATTCCTTATCCAATATTAATTACCGATAGTTTATTTATGGAAGAAAAGTCTACAAGTTTCTCCTTTTTTTAGCTCTTTGGAATGATAATATCTTTTTTTATTTTCTTTGAAGCAAATAAAAAATTTATCAGCAAACAAATATATATATATATATATATATATATATATATATATATATATATATATATATATATATATATATATATATATATTTCGGTTTGGAATTAGGAACCGAACCAGAACTGAGAATCAACTCTGCCATAAGAATTTCTTCTCTTTCACTCGTCCGAAAAACTCTCCTCTTTCCTTAATCCCTCATGTATATATAGGGTATTTCAATTTTAAAGATGCTATCTTATTGTCAGATCTTTAGCTAACCAACCTACCCACTTCTCCACTATTCTCTCCTGAAATCTCGCATGGGGGGTGGTTATTCCTAAAATCCAGAGATATTTACTCGTTACCTCGGCCACATTGGCCCAAATGATCGTCACCTCGGCCACATCGGCCAAATGATCGTCACCTTGGCCACCTCGACCTAAATGATCATCACCTCGGCCACCTCGGCCCAAATGCTCGTCACCTCGGCCACCTCGACACAAATGCTCGTCACCTCGGCTTGTGACTGAAACTCGTTGTTTTATGATAAATATTTATCGAGTCGGAATCCAAATGAGCATGTTGAGGTCGACCATTCCCCTAGACGGTACACAGTCCTCCAACCTTGAGTCTTCAACTTGCTGGGATGAATAGTTGTCATAAATCGTCCACATATTCTAGTATAGGACAAGTAAATATATAACATGATAAAGCTGAGGTCAGTCCGACAGAGTCCTCGACATAAGATAAGTAAACCGATCAAGCTGAAGTCGGCCTAAGGGAGACCTCAACATATGAGGTCGGCCCGAGGGAGACCTCGACATAAGATAAGTAAAATGATCAAGCTGAGGTCGACTTGAGGGAGACCTCAACGTATGAGGTCGGCCCGAGGGAGACCTCGACATAAGATAAGTAAAACGATCCAGTTGAGGTCGGCCTGAGGGAGACCTCAACATATGAGGTCAGCCCGAGGGAGACCTCGACAAAAGATAAGTAAAACGATCCAGCTGAGGTCGGCCCGAGGGAGACCTCAACATATGAGGTCGGCCCGAGGGAGACCTCGACATAAGATACGTAAAATGATCAAGCTGAGGTCGACCTGAGGGAGACCTCAACATATAAGGTCGGCCCGAGGAAGACCTCGACATAAAAAAGATAAACTCATTAAGTTGAGGTTAGTCGATTGAAGCTCTCAATGTACTGTGGTATTCTCTCGCTCGTAGCGAGGTCGGATTCAAGTTTAGCCCTCAATGTACTAAGGTATTCTCTCGCTTGTAGCGAGGTCGGATCCGAGTTTAGTCCTCAGCGTACTGAGGTATTCTCTCGCACGTAGCGAGGTCAGATCTGAGTTTAGTCCTCAGTGTACTGAGGTATTCTCTTACACGCAGCGAGGTCAGAACCGAGTTGAGTCCTCAGCGTACTAAGGTATTCTCCCGCACGTAGCGAGGTTGGATCCGAGTTTAGTCCTCAGCGTACTGGGGTATTCTCTCGCACGTAGCGAGGTCAGATGCGAGTTTTAGTCCTCAGCGTACTGAGGTATTCTCTCGCACGTAGCGAGGTCGGATTCGAGTTTATTCCTTAGCGTATAGAGGTATTTTCTCGCACGTAGCGAGGTCGGATTCAAGTTTAGTCCTCAACGTATTGAGGTATTCTCTCGCATGTAGCGAGGTCGGACCGAGTTTAGTCCTCATCGTACTGAGGTATTCTCTCACACGTAGCGAGGTCGGATTCGAGTTTAGTCCTCAGCATACTGAGGTATTCTCTCGCACGTAGCGAGGTCAGCTCCGAGTTTAGTCCTCACATACTGAGGTATTCTCTCGCACGTAGCGAGGTCAGATTCGAGTTTAGTTCTCATCCTACTGAGGTATTCTCTCACACGTAGCGAGGTCAGATTCGAGTTTAGTCCTCAGCATACTGAGGTATTCTCTCGCACGTAGCGAGGTCAACTTCGAGTTTAGTCCTCACGTACTGAGGTATTTTCTCGCACGTAGCGAGGTCAGATTCAAGTTTATTCCTCAGCATAATGTTGTATTCTCTCGCACGTAGCGAGGTCGGATCCGAGTTTAGTCCTCAGCATACTGAGGTATTCTCTCGCACGTGACGAGGTCGAATCCGAGTTGTCAGACATTTTTTGTTTTGCACAGGTCGACCTGCTTTTTAGTCGAGTTTGAGTGTCTTTTGGTGCTTTGTAAAATTGGTAATTCATGAGCTCTTAATGTTACGTAAAATAATACAAATAAAAAGTTTATAAAGAGGATACAATTGAGATCGACAAAGAGCATACATCTTCATTAAGCTTCGTGCTTGAGGGGATATTTTTGGCTGACTAACGTCGGCCCACTTCCTGCTACGAGGTCGGTCCCGAGCCTACCTCTCTGTCCAGCATCGTGCTTGTGGAGAGACCTAGAGCTGACTGTCGTTGAACCCCTTCTTGCTTCGAGGTCGGCCTAGAGCTCACCTCTCCATTCAGCTTCGTCAAGATTGCCACCGCTGAAACCTCATCAGAGATCATCGCGAGCCCTCGTCGTTGAGAATCAAAAGACCTTTGTCGTCTCTTCTATGTTGCTAACTCCGCCATAGATGCTTTTTTCGTGGAGTACTTTATCATCGTGATTTTTTCACATTATTTTGGTTGGGACCTCGTTTTACTGGGCCCCACGGTGGGCGCCAATGTTCTGGTATGGAATTAGGAACCGAACCAGAACTGAGAATCAACTCTGCCGTAAGAATTTCTTCTCTTTCACTCGTCTGAAAAACTCTCCTCTTTCCTTAATCCCTCATGTATATATAGGGTCTTTCAGTTTTAAAACTACTATCTTACTGCTAGATCTTTAGCTAACCAACCTACCCACTTCTCCACTATTCTCTCCTGAAATCTCGCATGGGGGGTGGTTATTCCTAAAATCCAGGGATATTTGTTCGTCACCTCGGCCACCTCGGTCCAAATGCTTGTCATCTCGGCCATCTCGACCCAAATGCTTGTCACCTTGGCCACATCGGCCTAAATGATCGTAACCTTGGCCACCTCGGCCCAAATGCTCGTCACCTCGGCCACCTCGACCCAAATGCTCGTCACCTCGGTCTGTGACTGAAACTCATTATTTTATGATAAATATTTATCGAGTCGAAATCCAAATGAGCAGGACCATTTTCCTTGACAGTACAATATATATAGATAAAAGACTCATTCAAATGATAAAATAACCAAAAGTTACAAGTGGTTATACACAGATATATAAATAGTAGATAAGTACGAAAAAAATATCATAAAAAGATGGAAGATAAAAATCCTTAAACAACTCCAACTAGCTATGGTTCCATAACATATAGGATATTCTGTACTTTGTCCGCTACATCCAACCAAAACAATACGTGAATAGGTTTTTTCTGAACTAAATTTTAAAATTATTTTAAAAGAACTAAACTGAATTTTATAATAATTTAAATAAATAAAACTTGATTCCATCACAATTTGAGTAAATTAAAATAAATTGAATTACTTTAAATATTTGAATTATTTTATAATATATTTTGTAATATTGTTTAGTTCAAAAAATATTTAAAGTAATTTAATATTTAAAAATTAAATTAATATAATTATTTTGTATATATTTTTTAATTAAGTTTTATGTCCTTTATAAATTTTATTATTTTCAATTTAGTGTTTATTATTATTTTTTGAGTACTCTAATTTTTATATTTTTCAATTGAATTTTTGCTATTTAATTTTTTATAATTAATGTGGCTGTAATAACTTTTTATCATTTTTCTATATGAATATGTTGCAAATATTTTTTATATATTGTATTAACCCAAAGCCATGCATAATATTATTTCCATAACATATCTGATTTATAACACGTGAGAATGCTAAAACGGCCATGACGTGTCATCATTCACTTGCAATACATTCCTTCTCCACATTCTTTTGAAAATATTATACGTAAATGATAAATGAACTTGTTTTTATAGTATTATATGAACTTGTTTATATTTGGATTTGGAAAGATAATTTTTACGTATGGATATACATATGGATAACATTTGATTTTTTTTTTTTTAAATTAGATAAGTATGATGACATGTAAGTACATATTTTTCTGTTTCTATCTTTATATTATTCTTCCTCATTACACTTATTTCTCTTTTAAATTATTGAAACATCATTAATTTTATAGAAAATGTAAGAATTTATATTAATTTTCTTAGTCCTTAAATTGGTAATTTATTTTTAACACAAACATTCAATCATTTTTACTATTAATAATAATATTAATATTATTATTACTAATAATATATAATATTATTATTATTATTAATTGTACTGGACCAGAGGAGTGATTCGGTTGCAGACCGAGGACAAGTGGATTTTGGTATCGAGTCGGGGAGGCACCAAAGGAGAATATTAACCGAATTAAGTTTCGTATTTGGTGTTGTTTTTAGGAGTTAATGAGGTTGTTATTATATTTAGAGATATTTTAGGAGCAGAAGATAATTTCATTTTTTATTTTGAATATCTAGAATTTAATATTTTTGTAACTGATTATGATATAAATAAGAAGGTTGCTCCCATGGTCATGGGGGGAGATTTTTTGACCTAAGCAAGTCTTAAGCTATGGTTAAAAATATTTCTTTCTTTTTGTTTTTGGTTAAGAATTATCTGGCACTTTTCTTGACCAGAACATTGGCGCCCATCGTGGGGTCCGGTAAAACTCGATCCCAACTCCACCAAATTTCAATAAGAAACGCTACAACAAAAAATAGAGATGAATCGCGCAAGAAGGCAGAAGAAGATCTACGACTCTTAAGGGAAGAAACACTCAAAGAAAGGGAGATACTTCGGAAGGAGACCGAGGATACCCATCATCGGTTGGAGGAAGCCCTTCGTCATCAAGAGCAACTGAAAAAACTCAATGAAAACATGCAGTAGCAGATTACGCCTTTGCAATACTCACAAGAAACTTTTGACATATGCAAATCATGAGAAGATGATCGATC
>Ga0209589_1011813_pt1 | contig 12128 bp, 6 predicted proteins | sample CowpeawhiteBW_FD_187525 | JGI IMG/M metagenome (GOLD analysis project Ga0209589, IMG submission 187525) | Root nodule microbial communities of legume samples collected from California USA - Cow pea white BW (SPAdes) (version 2) | ecosystem: Host-associated > Plants > Roots > Nodule | place: USA...
TATAATATATATATATATATATATATATATATATATATATATATATATTATAGAAATCAATCATATATTTAAACTAAGAAGGTGAAAACGATTCAAAAGGTACAAAAAAAAATATAATATATTTGACTTGACATTTGACGTTTTAATAACCCACAATTTAGATGAGAACAAAAGAAACTATTTAAAATTGTTTTACCAACTATAACACTTTTAGCAGGTGAACAAACTTTTTCAGGACATAAACACATGTCATTCAAGATAATATACTTTATATTAGGGCTAAATATATTTTAAATATATTTTGATCCTTAACTTAGTTTATCTTTAATGTTAGAAATGCGTTCAATTAGTTTTTTTTAATTAAATTTTATTAAATTTATATTTTACGTTTTAAATATATATTTTAATTAACATTAAAATAAAAATATGTACAACTTAAGTATTATATTAAGTATTATATATCATGAAAAACATATTTAAAATATAAAAAATGTTAACAAATTTAATTAAAAAAATTAAATTTATGCAGGTATAAACTTAGAGGATTAAATTAAATCAACTTTTAAAAATTAATTAATTATAATTTTCACTAAAATTTAAAACACACAAAATATATTTAACTCCTTTATATTATTACATTTATAATAACCATGCGAATAAAATATTTATATATTTCAAATATTTGTTGAGCTAATCACGTGAAAATTAAATAAAAATTATCGTACTACATGTTTTTATTGTAACAAAAAAGACTTAACTATATTTTTATTTTTCAAATTTAAATTTTTTTATATGAATCATGCAAAAAGTTGAAATATGAATTTGACCTTTGTTTTTGCTTTTATTTTATATACTTCATTTCAAACTTTTATTACTTCTTCTGGCATTCTGCTGCATTTTAAAATTAGTCCTTAAATGATGACAAATAAATAATGTGTAATTTGTTTTTTGTTTTTCATATTTCGTTGAAGCATATTCTCATATATTATCATTGTAATATAATTTAGTTTTTGTACATAAATATAAATGTTTTTTTTCAAACATGCCTCATATATTATCGTTAGAATATAATTATGATGTATTTTAACGATAATAAAGATTGAATTATATTTTAATGACAATATATGAATTAATTTGTATTTTAGTAATAATTTGTAGAAATTTATCTGAAATAGAAAGGATAAAAATTATTTTCAAGTATTTTAGAGTTAAGTTATGTGTATGAACAACTATTAGCCCTATCCATAAGTAAGATTGTAGAATTAAATAGTGTGAATGAAATAAATCAAGGTTTAGAAGGAATCCCATAAAAGAAAGATAATCATATTCTTTAATAACAAAAGATAGTTATTGATCAAATCTGTCAACAGTTCCTTACCAAAAAAACAACAAAAATTAATATCATTACCATGTTTGTTAGTGTTAGAAGAAGAAAGAGAATATTAAATGTGAAGAGGTAAAATTGGAAGCAAAAATTGAATACATATTAAAGCTGAAGAGGTAAAACTGGAAGCAAAACTTGAATACTCTCTGCGGCTATAATAGATGGGAAAAACAATAATAATTCAAATGTTTGGTTAAAAAGTTGATTACGCAATGAAGAGAAAGATAAGTTCAACGAAGGTAATTTTTCATTTTTTTTTTAATTTTAAAATTCACAAATGAATTAAAATTCAGATTTTGAATAAAAAGATCATTTATGCAGAAAATAGCTGTAACTTTAAGACTAATAATATTTTTTCTCTCTCGAAGAAGTTATATTATCTATTCTAAGAACATGTGAGAAATAACTAATAGATTGTATGTGAACAGATGAATTTAAATATAAATATACCGCTTAAAATTAATTTAAATATCCTTTTTACAATGATAAAATAAATTATTTTGAATAAGAAAAAATTAGCTTCTATGAAATGAAAGTAGTGATTTTCTTTGATCCCTGGCGGGTAGCAGAGCGAGTAGAGAGTAGACGCAAAAAACGCGCGTGGAAAACTTGGAAAGGTTCCAAGAAACGCTTGTTACACTCGGAAGAAGAAATGCACGTTCTTCAACTCTTCTAATTCATTTTCATTCCAAGATTATTAAATAAAAAATTATTATTATTATTATTATTATTATTAATTTTGCATTTCCGTCTTCTATATATTGTCACTCGCTGAGTTGCGCTATAATCACCACGAATTGCAGGTAGCGTTAAACGAAGCAGCACAATGGCGCGAGTGGATCTGGACGGTAACCCCATCAAGCCTATCACGATCTGCATGATCGGTGCCGGTGGGTTCATCGGCTCACACCTCTGCGAGAAACTCATGCACGAAACCCCTCACACGGTTTTCGCCTTGGACGTTTACAATGACAAGATCAAGCACCTTCTCGAACCCGATTCTCTGCCTTGGGCCGGTCGCATCACCTTCCACCGCCTCAACATCAAACACGATTCTCGCCTCGAAGGTCTCATCAAGATGGCAGATCTCGTAATTCCCTAACCACTTATATTTCCTTTCATTTTCTTTTGTTTTTTGTTTTCTTCCATTTTTGTTTCTGTTCAATTTCTTTATTCTCCTCGCTTTCTGTTTCAGACCATTAACCTCGCTGCGATTTGCACCCCCGCGGATTACAACACGCGCCCACTCGACACCATTTACAGCAATTTCATCGACGCGCTCCCCGTGGTACTCCTCCTCTTCCGGTTACGTTTCAATTCAAAATGCGAATCTTAAAGATTTGGTTTCGATTCGACGCCGTTTCGTTCTTTGTAGGTGAAATACTGTTCGGAGAATAACAAGCGCCTTATCCACTTCTCCACTTGCGAAGTGTACGGGAAAACGATTGGAGCCTTTCTCCCCAAGGATAGTCCTCTTCGTAAGGTAATCTTTCTTTTTCTCTTTAACCGTTTTCTTTTACGACCGTTCCAGATCTGTGCATTGTGAATTGTGCTTTTTTTCTTAATATGGAATTTGTCGGTGATTTGGATTTCGTGAAGTGACGTGGCTAATTGTTTTTAACGTTATGTTTAGGTTGTTACTAGTGTCTGATGATTGTCTTTTTATCATGTGATTTTGACTTTGTACTATTTGAGGTTGTTGAGGTAATGTGGATTTTCTTGATGGATTTGCCTTTGGATTTTGCATGTACGTTTCTCACATGCATTCCGGTTATTAATTCAGTTATATGAGGCTGACGTATTGTGTGTTTTAATGAATTATCCTTATGTTTTTTGTTTGTTCTTTAGGATCAGATCAGTGTTGGTTTTTTCAATTTTGCAGAATTCGTCCTATCTATTTTTCTGGTTTTGTATTGGCTGCGAGAGTTGGTATTTTGTTTTTCTTGCCATGAGATTAGATGATATGTTTTGTTTGTTATATTGTGTTAGGATCCGGCGTACTATGTTCTTAAAGAAGATGAATCTCCTTGTATTTTTGGTTCTATTGAAAAGCAGAGGTGGTCTTACGCCTGTGCTAAACAGTTGATTGAGAGGCTGATTTATGGTGAGATTTATTTTACCTTCTTGTTCAGATGTAGGTTTTCTTTTTAAATAATCCGGTGATGATTTTGATTGTTCTCACTTATGTGATTGTTGGCAGGTGAGGGTGCTGAAAATGGCTTGGAATTCACCATTGTTAGGCCTTTTAATTGGATTGGACCTAGAATGGATTTCATTCCTGGCATCGATGGTCCAAGTGAGGGTGTTCCTCGGGTTCTTGCTTGCTTCAGCAATGTCAGTTACTTCTTTTGCTATAGGTTTTGCCGAATTTTGTTCTGAGTTTTCAAAATTTTGTTCAAAATTCCTCCATTTTTCTTCCACTGCAGAATCTTCTCAGAGGAGAGCCCCTCAAGCTTGTAGACGGTGGACAGTCTCAAAGAACCTTTGTCTACATTAAAGATGCTATTGAAGCTGTCTTGTTGATGATTGTAGGTTCTAGTGTATTTTTTTGTTTATTTTTGGGACTACTTGTTTTCTAAACACAGGCCATGTGATTTTGTTCATCTTAAATTATTGTTATTGTCGGTTGGTTCACTGAGTGTCATGTCCTAATTAACAGGAAAATCCTGCCAGAGCTAATGGCCATATATTTAATGTGGGTAACCCAAACAACGAGGTTACTGTTAGGCAGCTAGCTGAAATAATGATTCAGGTGAAGTGATCTGGTTTTTAATTATTTGACCTACTGTTAGAATTTAGGCCTAATGTTTCTGAAATTCAATAATGAATTGTTATTCTATTTCGTTCTACAGGTTTACTCAAAGGTGAGCGGAGAAAAAACTCCTGCAACACCAACCATTGATGTGAGCTCCAAAGAGTTTTATGGTGAGGGATATGATGACAGTGACAAGAGAATTCCTGACATGACCATAATAAACAAGCAGCTTGGTAAGTTTCCTCACTCTTTCTCACTATTTGATCTTCTAATAGAATGTATCTAACTTGGCCCTGAAAATTTTCCAGGTTGGAATCCTAAGACTTCGCTTTTCGACCTGCTGGAATCCACTCTGACCTATCAGCACAAGACATATGCTGAAGCCATCAAGAAAGTAATTGCAAAACCCGTTGCAAGTTAAGCTTTTACAGGGATGGTGATTTTGCTATCTTGGAGAAGGGTGTGGTTGCCTATGTTTTCTGCCATATTTCACTGGTTGATTTTATATAAATGGTAAATTTTCTTCCTTTCAGTTTCGTTAGCCAGTAGGCAATAGCTCACATAAGTCATTGCCTTAATGTATGTTCTGGAGAAGTAGGAATTTATATATAGGGCAATCTGTGCTGCTATGTAATTTTAATGTAGACTTTGCGTTACTAAACATGTTGAGGCATTTTATAATATTAGAGAAGATGTTTTTTTTAAGTGTTCTTAGGGATCTCTCCAACATTGTTTTGTTGTCCTTCCGGGTCTGCTGTAAGTTGTATCATTCTGTATTGACCCTCTTAAGAGTCATGTCTTCTTAATATTAATTTATTCTATGGTTATTTTTTGTTACTTTTTCCCTCTCTATTATCTATTATCAGATATATTTTTTAACATCTGTATATTCTTTAATAGTTTTTTAATGTTTTTGTTAATTACGTTATAGTATTTAATAAATTATGGTTAATATTTATAATCAGTGTTCTCACGACATTCTTAGCAAAACTCAATTAAGATGTGGTCACCGCGGCTTAGTGGGGGCAACAATAGTAAATTAGCATCGTCACAGAAATTTCCGTTATGACACTTTTTATAAAAGAGGACGGTGGAATTTTTAAAAATATGTTTGACACACTTTTTATAATAAAAAATGTATATTGATTATTTTTCCAAAAAATCTAAATTTTACAGAAAGAAGTTAATTAAAAGGACATGCCTAAGTTGGTCTCTAGAACACTATTAAAATTAGAGCAAAAGGATTGAAGCTCTAGCTGGAAGAAGAACCCAGCAAGAATCTTTACATCAACTATCTATTTTGATGGATCACAGTGTTTCCTCTTAACCAAGCGATACCATACTTCAATATGGAAAGCCAGGGGTTTCTTTTCTAACCAATACCAGAGTCATTAATTGCTGGTGGATTTGGCAAAGTTATTGAACACATAATATTTAAAATTGTAAAATATTTTTAATTATAAAATTTGGTTCTTAAATTTAAATTTTTGGTTATATCACATATCAAGTAGCAACCAAAATATGACTTGCCGTAAGTGTTCTTCTATGAATAATCACAATTGGACCCACAATAACTATATGTCTCCATGCATTGGACAGTGACAATGCGGTTCCAGCTCCTATAACCGTCCCATGTGACAATCGGTGAAACCACCTAGTACTTGGTATGGATGAGCGGGTGCATTGAAAAAGAATTCAACCACAATAATTGTGTGGGTCTAACTGATGTGAACTTGGGTACACTTGGAAAATTTTATGTATACATGAAAAATGTGAACAAATGTCACAGTTCTAGTGTTTTATATACACAACTCGTGTATATTAGAGTTGCTTACTCTCTTAAATCTTTCCAAATAAAAAAATTCCAGTACACTTTATCTTGATTGAACAGATACTAGTGAACACTATGTCTTGTGTTAAACCTAACATTAGTTAATATATAAAAAAATGTGTTGAAATAAATGGGTAGAATATTTCATATTAAACCCATGATAAAAGTTAACTCACATTTGAAAAAAAATGGAGTTAACTCACACTTGAAAAAAATCTAAGTATAAGTTATAAATTTTACATTGATTAGAAAAATGAGAAAATTAAGTTATTTTATTTAAAACTCTAAGGTACTCTTAAAATTTTCATTTCAGTTATACTTCTATGTGACGGTTATAATTACCATGATAAAGATATTTAAAATTAGTTGAGAATAAAAAATCACTTATTAACATAAGAAAATTAAATTTAAATTAAAATGAACTCTTCAATTCATGTTTTATATCATAATATTGTGTTATTTTCCTAATGAGCGATTTATAAATAACTATCATAAGATTACATTATTTCAAAATATGTTGTTTATAGAGTACCATTGTTTTTGGAAAAAGGTTGGTGTTGGACGTTAATTTGTGGTTCACATACAGATATATAAATATAGGTGTTATATATGATGTGAAAATAAAAGGGATAAAAAAATAACTATTTTATTTAAATGAAAGTATTGCATATCACTGCTCTCGTAATTAAGAATCATTTCAGAATTAAAATTACTTAAAATATTAATGACATTACAAGACAAGTTTAATACCCAGTCATTTTATTTATTAAGAGTTATATATTATAATTACTTAATTAATAAGTTCTGATAAATTATTTATAATTAAAAAAAATGAACAAACCAATGTATAGCTTGATAATTTATATCACACTGAGGTCTCTTAAATAATTGTTTAAGTTCTAAAATTTCTAGATACACACCTACAAGAAGGTGAATCTTACATTTTTTATACTTTTCCAAAGATGTCCCCAAATTTGTTTCTTTAAATTATTTTAAATAAATATTGCAAATGACATTGTCAAGAATATGTTTTTATTTATATATAGAACCAAAATAACGTGATATGTTTTCTTGAAATAAAAAACCAACACAAAATATATAGTCATAAGCAATTAATGTTCTCCATATATATATACATATATATATATATATATATGCATAGACTTAAAGCAATGACGTCGCTTTGGCCGAGTGGTTAAGGCGTGTGCCTGCTAAGTACATGGGGTTTCCCCGCGAGAGTTCGAATCTCTCAGGCGACGTTTAACTTTGCTAAAGTTTTCACTGTTTTTTTTTTTTTTTTTTTTTTTTTTTCTATTTTTCACATTAAAAGAAAAAGTGTTTAACAACTTATAAAACTTTGATGAAAATCCAGGGTACATTATTATATTTACTCATCACATTCATTTATTTTTTTCAAATTTTACAATCATAAAACTAATTATTTTAAATCTTACAATGTTCAAATTATATTTCACCATTTAAAAATTAGATTTACGGAAAAATATAAATCGAGACTGCAAAACTATGGAGAAAAACCATTGACGTATACAATGACTAAAATAATATTTCTATGATTTTATTTTTCCAAAAAAAAAAAACTTTTTAACATTTTAAACTAACCAAAACCAGTTTAGGACAAATTCAACAACTTTAAAAGAATATTCATTGGAAAGAGTAAACGACTTCTAAAAAACTTAAAAAATTATAAGAGTTTCCAGAAATATTTTAAAAAATGGTTTCATGTTACAGAAATCATGCGCAAAAGTTGTGAATTTTAACGTCAAAATTTTAAAGTTATAAAAAGGAATGGGATGATTTCATTATATACAAGTTACATAAAACTTTGTTTGACCTAAAACAAACACCAATAGTATAGTTCGATCATGTAGACTCTAACTTAATGAAGGAAGGATTTAAAAAACAAAACTAGGATTTAACTTAATTTGTAGAGTTTGTATTCTATTTTTTGTTTTGTAATTTTTTTTTCTTGTACATCCTTAAATGTAAAATTTTTTATTGCATAAAACCATTGGAAGATATTTATAATTTAAGACAATTAAGGTGTTGGTATGTATAATTTCATGGAGTAGCAATTCATGATGGAACATAAAAATATAAGCTAAATCAAATTGTAAGACATTCGATGCTAAATCAATCCTACACTCATAAACTAATACAACATTTTAAGAAAATGAATTATATTAATTTCTTTTTAAACAAAATTTAGATCAAACTAATACATTTGAAAATAGTAAAATAACCGACAGATAAAGAAAAACAAAATATTTAGCTTTTTTTTTCTGTCAAGAGTGATTTTCAATTTATTTCATATTTAAACAACATTATTATCAATATGATCCTGAAATATTTAATTAAAACACACAAATTACTTTAATCTACAAATTTTAAGTTTTTTCATTATAATATTAATAGTTGTTATACTATTAAACAAAATATTAAATTTAATAATTCAAAAGCAATTGATAGAAGTAGGCCAGTATAAAGTACAATACAATCATCCTCAAAATAACTATACATATACTATATACTGTTTATACTAAACAAAAGGGTTACAAAACATCCTAAGCATCTATGAGGAATAACAGATTACACCTACTGTTGGAAACGTCCCGGAACCCACTCAACTCCTGTCCAGGAGTGGTGTATCCTCACCTACACCTTTATCTGTTCACGCCATTCAATAAGGACGATCATTGCAAAAATAGAAGACACAGAGAACACACAACATGCAAGAAGGGTAAGCTAACTTGAACCAAGAATAAATCAAGAACTTTTGATAGTTAGGCATTAATCAGGGTTAATCACACAACTATCAAAATTATCCAATTCATCACAACCATAACACCATTCTAGACTCGATATCCGAATTATGTAAGTGACATTGGAGCTCTTGGTGGCTTGAACTTATGACGGTTCCCAAACTCTGCAGAGTTTTAGGCACAAGGGGTATTCACCCAACCACTCTCAAGGTAAGCCCCATTATGTCTATGACGGATCGGGTCCATAGACCAGGACCTCCTGCTACTCCCCCCGACGTAATCCATCATACTCTAAATGAGTCTTAATGGTTACTAGGAGCGTCAGGATGCCATCAATATGAGTCCTCATGTCCTTACATTTACTAAAACCATTTTCCTTAGAATTTCCCTTGAAATCCTAACTCCAACACATAACCATACAGACCAATTCCACACAATCACACTGACTATCATGCATAAGAGTCACATACAAGACTAACCATTATCACACCAATTCAATTAATACAGCTGGAATTAATCAAAACAGGGAAGAAACTCAATTTCTGCAGTGAATCTCGCTCAAGCTAGAGGGTCTCGCCTAAGCTAGAGAGTTTGTCTCGCTTAGGCGAGCTGCTCTCGCCTGGGCGAGACCTCTTACAGTGGTAAAATAAAAATCTTGGGCGAACTCTCGCTCAGGCTAAACTGGCTGCCTAGACGAGAAGTTATCTCGCTCAGGCGACTCCAGCTCGCCTAGGCGAGATTTCGCGCAGTGACAGAGGTGATCTTCTGGTATTTTCGCTCAGGCGAGAGTTGCTCGCCTGGGCAAAATTACCAGGATTTCTCATTTGTTCTTCACATGCAGGCTCGCTCAACTTCATCCAACACTCAATTTCACACACAAGCAGTTCCAAACACATATTAAACACATAGTCAAGCTATTCTATCACTTATGAACACATTTCATACGAAAATTGGGTGAAAAGTCAGCTCCCCTTACCTATTTTTGGGTGAATACTTGAGTGAAGACAACCTAAGTGAGGGGGAGCAGAATTCCTCAGCTTGACCTAGAAGAATTCATCATCCAGCCACATGAAAAGGATGAACACCTGATTAAACTCTGAATGGAAGTAGGAATTCGAGTTGAATTTCGAAATTGAACTTCAAACCACAAAGAAAGGCTTACCTAGAAGAAGAGAGGCTATGAGTGGGGGCAGCAGGAGACTCAGGTGTGGTTTCTTCTCCAGAACCTGATCAAGAATCAAGAGGTTGTGAGATGGCAGCAAGGTTTGAAAGAGAGACAAATGGGGAGAGAGTTGAATTTGCAGAGAAACTGAGAGAGAAGGGGTTGGGTTTCTATTTTTGGAAAAACTTGGAAAAGAAGGGTATTATAGATTACATATAACATCACGAAAATTTCAACCTCTACATATTTTAAGTTTACTGGAATATAATAATTATAAGATAAACATAAGCATAATGTGATCAAATATGATAAAATCTCCACACTATTCTTTAAATAAGTTATAATAAAGTAATATTTTATTGTATTATTTTTAAGCAGACTACTGAGTATTGAAACACAATGGAACAATGATTTAATTCCAGACAAATAAGTCCAAAATCAAGAGAGAAAAAGAAAAAGAAAAGGGAGCTTTAACAAAAGAAAGATAAAAAATAAATTTAAGTAATAATTGAAATTATTGATTGAAAATGATTCTTTATTTATACATAACTAATATATTTCACATTCAATGATTAAAAATTATTTATTTTCCTTAAATAGATCTTCTTCTTCTTTTTTTTTTATAATTTTTCTCTATATACAATAGCTTGTGAATCAAATTCTAATAATAGAATAATGACAAATTAGTGTGATAGAAATGATAAGGATATTGTATTATGCTATAGAAATTCCAAGTGTAGTTTCTATTCTTAACTTTGATCAAGTAAGCTATTATCCTTAAAAACTGATCAAGAAAATTAATCAGAAAATTAAAAATTAATCATTAATTTATAAATTGTTCTTTTAATAATTAAAAAAAAACATAAAATCATTATTAGGTGAGGAAAAAATAACGATAATGAAGCAAAATTGCAGGTGTTACAGGAATAGTAATAATCGTGTTCCTCTCTCGTTTTCTTCTTTCTCTCCGTTCTCTCTGAGCATTTTCCTTTCCTAATGGGAGCTGAATCAGAATCTCATCAAACTGCACCTACGTTGGCGGATCCACGCCGCCGGAGGACGTGTTCGCCGGATATGAGGGAGACGGCGGCGTTCCGGTCTATCGCGGAGGTGGATCTGACCGTTGATGGTGTTGTCTGGCACCACAGGGCTCTCCGTCTTCATCGGAGAGATCAGTAATTGGCCGAAGCCTTCACGTCGGCTAGTAGCTCGTTTTATAAACGATTAGGTTAGGGTTTCTGTATCGCATTTTCGACTTAACGAATCGTGCCTTTTTTTTTTGTTTTTTCGCGGAGTTTGAACTTGATTTTCCCAGTTTGTGATGTCAATGCAGGTGTTCGTTTCATGCGGGAAATTGTTGTTAATGTTTGTTTTGCAATGTTTGACAACATGTTGCATGAATTGAATAGTATTTGGTACTGGTGTGAGATAAACTCCGTTGTGTTAACTTGTGTCTTGTGGAGTAAGTAGACAGATCAGCAATTTCTCTCATCCTTTCAGGTGTCAATTGTCGTATTGTTTGGTCCTTGATTTGTTGAATATCAGCTTACCTTGCTGCTTAATCCAACATGATTTGGAATGCAAGTATAGATTACTTACTATGTTAGTTTGTGCTTGGGTGTTAGGTTCCCCTTGAAATAGTTTATTTATTGCTTAGTTGGACTTATCTAATGACATATGCACTAGTTCATGTGTATGGAAGAGTTTATGAAAAGGGTTTATATTGATATGTCCTTAAGCAATTTTATCTTATTTCAAAATAAGCTCTTATGAAAACAATTTAACCGCATCTCTTGGATAATTAAAGTATTTTATACATAAGTGCCTACATGATAAGTACTTATTCGATAAGTGCTGAAGAAAGTCGTTCGAAATGAAACCTTGGTGTAGTTGACATTGAGTGCGGGAATTGTTCGGTGAGCCTGTAATTGGTTCCTAAAACTCTGAAAATTAGGTTGTATTTGTCTGCCGTCGCACTGCACTTTTGTGTTATTTTCAGTTAGTAGAGAGTCAATGATTCTAGTTTCGTCAGATTCCGTTAAATGCTTTTCAAGTAGTAACAGTAAACTTTAATTTTTTTACTTGTTTTGGGGCTTTTTATCACATGGTGGGAGGGAATTGTGAATGTCATATGACAAACTATCGGGCTTTACTGACAATTTTTAGGTATTTTAACGTTTCAGGCGAAATTGCTTTTTTTTTTTTTTGTTACTTTT
>Ga0209589_1011817_pt1 | contig 12125 bp, 9 predicted proteins | sample CowpeawhiteBW_FD_187525 | JGI IMG/M metagenome (GOLD analysis project Ga0209589, IMG submission 187525) | Root nodule microbial communities of legume samples collected from California USA - Cow pea white BW (SPAdes) (version 2) | ecosystem: Host-associated > Plants > Roots > Nodule | place: USA...
ATGATAAGCAATAACAACCGAAAAGAAAAAAAAAAAAAACAAATGTCAATCTACATTATAATCCGTGCAAATTGTTTTAAGGAAAATTGTAATTGATAAAAAGCAGAGAAGAACTAAAATCAATCATAGAAATGCATTAGAGCTAAAAAAAAATTCAAGAATAGCAAAGTTAACCACATTATAGTCAACATGTACCTTTAAAATGTTAAAACAATCATCCTTGTATGACTTTGGAACTTTGGCCAACTATCAAAGTTAATGGGAACATTGTTTAAATCTGTAGCAATACAACCACATGTTGAAGAAATAAGTGAAGCTGCTTCTCCATAGGCTCGTAACTATCTATCAAATGGCACAATTATACGTTCACCACGAGGCATCTCAAATACACCTGGCTTTGTCAACTGATTTTTTTTTTTGTATTTCCTTGTTCATCTATCAAATGGTGACATAATTAGCAAGAAATTAAAAAAAAATTATAAATTCTTATTTATAAGTAGAATAAAACTTAAAATTACCTATAACATGTACAGTCCATACTCTACTCGACTCACGTCCTACATGTGGTTGTTTAGTAGTATCCACTAGAGGTGGAACATATGGATGTGGGGTAGGAGCCATAGGAGGAGGAATATGTGGATGTGGAGTAGGAGCCATAAGAGGAGGAATATGTGGATGGGTCGACATAGAAGGAATATGTGGTTGCTGAGTATGAGGTATAGGTGGAGGAATATATGGTTGTGGAGGTATAGGACACACAAGAGGAGGAACAAGTGGTTCTTGAGTAGATGCAGTTTTTTTAAGAAGTTTGGTTTTAGGAGCCATGATTATTTAAACTAGAGTACAATTCTAAAGTACTGCAAATGAAGATGAACAAGAGAAATTATAATTAAGTAGCAAAGGATTTCTATCATTTTGTTCAAACTGAGTCAATCAATACTTCAAATTTTCTTCTCCTATAAGTGTTTCTAGAGTAGTTTATGCAAAAATAAAGACACAACTTCCAAATTCAGAATAATGTAATGGTGTTTGGAGGGCATTACGACAATTATGAACAGATTCATGAGCGAGATAAATTGTAATAGTGGAAACCAAACCTTAATCCACAAGGAAGGGTTACATGAATAGATCAAGCAACAATACACGATTCTATGAAAGAAAAATCTATTTTTCAACATGTCATGTCATAATATTCAATCACAACCACCAATAAAAGAAAAAGGCTCTCTATAAAGTGCCCAACCAACTTAGAAATTCATCAAATATTCACGACAAGTTAAATAAATCACCTTTCAAATTTCAGTAGCATTAATTTCTACTTTTACCTCATTCTTTCGATAAATAAAACATCGTTTCCTATAAATTAACGAGGGTTATCTAAAACATCTTTAAAAAATGAAATTAACCAAAAATGCACATGCCAATTATCAACACAATAGCAGCACTTCCACAATAGGTGAATGAATAAAAAACAAAAGTAATTTATTTCATAGTCACTATTATATAACGAATACCCTAGACCCTTTCAAGTTCCCATAATTATAGTTGATTAAAATATATAATGAAGAGAAAAAAAGAGAAAGAAAAGCTACCAATCTAAGAACCTAAACAACAAAAGAAGAGAAATATCTTACCATGATACTTTTACTAATTATTCGAACATACTTGTATCTCCTTGAAGGAAGGTTTCAGCATGATTTGTAATAACAAATTCATTTATATCATCCATTGCCAATGTTATTGCCTCAGTTTCACTTGCAAATAAATTGTTCAAATCTTGCTCATGGTATGACTCACTTTCAAATATAATATCTTCACCAACTTCTCTCATATCATACAAATCCATTGGCATCATGTGGACTACAACACTTCATCCCTTATTTACCTCATCATCAACATAATACATCATTTGTGCTTGTGAAGCTTCAATATATGGGTCATGCTCTTCAAGTTCACTCGTATGAATAGATTGAGAAAAGTTTACCAAAGTGAATTTCCCAGCATCCTTTCTAAATCCTTTAGAACGTGTAGTATCAACCCACTTGCATATAAAGAGGACAACTCTAAGAAAACCATAATAGTTAAGCTTAATTATGTCTTCTAACTTCCCATAGTATGGCAAATTTGCCAGCCTCAAATTTTCATCATTATTGCTTGTAACACATGATGTGTTTGAAGTTAGAAAAACTCTGTTATTTTATGTTTGTAAACCTTCATCCCGCCCTACTGTTCTAAACTTGTACCCATTGATATTATATGCAGAATATCTTTTTGCAATTGGCATTGGGCCTTTTGCTAGATGCTTTAATTCATCTAAAATTACATCTGTATTCTCTGGATTTGTAACCTATATCAGAAATCATATTAGTCATAAAACTAAATCATAAATTACACTAGTATATTTTTAAACTTACCCTTTGATGAAACCAATTTGCAAATTCTTTACTAACTATCTTTTCTAACTCTGCATTTGAAAGTCTTTGATTTCTTGTCTTTCTCTTAGTGAATATTTTGAATTCACTGCCATAAGAGAATATCATGTTGAATTGAATTCATGGAAACTAATCACCACATACAAGATATCTAAATACTTACTCAAAGGGTTGAACTTTTGAACAATTTAGTAACAAATATCGATGTGCTTGTATTTTCTCTAATGTTGTAAGAGTGAAAGTCGATGAACTTCCCACTGATCTGCCTATTTGAGGATAAATAATTTGAAGATGTTCACTTTCATTAAGACGATCATCAACACGTCAACTTCTATTCAACCTTGATTCAACTTCTTCATACAATGAGTAAAAAGTGAGAGTCTCTTCAGCTAAATAACTTTCACTTATAGATGCTTCAGGTTGTGCTCTATTTCGTACAAAGGACTTCAAATGTCCTAATACTCTACAAAAAAAAAACAATAATTTAACCAATATTTTAATCAAAATAAATAGGTTAAACATAACTACATGTATTTACCTTTCAATTGGATACATCCAACGGTAATAGACTAGTCCTCCTAATTTCACTTCTTCTACACGATGAAAAGTTAAATGGACCATCATAGTGAGGAATGATGGAGGTAAAAGAATTTCCAAATGGCAAAGAGTAAGCACAATTCGATGTTGTAACTTGTCAAGATTTGAGATATTCAATCTTTTACAACATAACTCCTTGAAAAATGAGGAAAACTCTACCAACACTGCAGTCACATGGTCAGGAAAAAGATTTTGAATAGCTATTGGAAGTAAATTTTGCATGAGGATGTGAGAATTGTGACTCTTAAGGCCAAATATCATATAGTTTTCATCATCAACACAACGAGATATGTTACTTGAATAACCATCTGGCATCTTCACATTCTTTAATGTATTTAGAAATATCTTTCTTTGTTCTCTTGTCTTGTAAATAACAAAGGAATGTATTTTCCATTTTCATCCGGCCATAGGTCTTCTTTTATCCCCATATCTTTTAGATCTTGACGAGCTTGAAGATGATCTTTTGATTTTTCATCTTTGAGCATTGTATACAACACATTATCACACACATTATTCTCAATATGCATAACAGCTAGGTTATGACATAAAAGATTGTCTTTCCAATAAGGAAGATTAAAGAATATGCTTTTTCTTCTCCATTGGTTTCCTCTACTACTTGAATCAAGATTGCTCTCAAATGTTATGGCATCAAGTTGTTTCAAAATTTCTAACCCAAATAATAATTTTGTTGCACCTCTTTCTTCAATTATGCCATTAAATATGTGGACAAGCATAACTAGTATAAGTATTCCACCTAGATAGAGTACAAAGTCCAGGAAAATCACTAATTGTCCACATGAGAGACGCTCGAATTACAAACACTTCGTTTGAAAAAGAATCATATGTTTCAACTCCTTCTGTCCATAGCTCATTTAACTCTTTCACTAAAGGTTGTAAGTACACAACTATCTTGTTTCCTGGCATTTTTTTTCTTCCTGGAATTATCATAGAAACAATAAAAGATGATTGTTTCATGCACTCCCAAGGAGGTCTATTGTATGGAATTAAAATCATTGGCCATATACTATGACCATTATTCATGGTTCGATAAGGATTGAAGCCATCTGTTGCAAGGCCAAGGCAAACATTTCTAGGTTCTATAGCAAACTCAAGGTGAAGTTGATCAAAACTCTTCCATGCTTTACCATCTCTTGGATGTCTCAACAATCCATCTGGGTTATTGTTTAAAATATGCCATCTCATGGACTTTGTTGTTTTTGGAGACATGAATAATCTTTGTAACCTTGGTTTCAAGGGAAAGTAATGTAATACCTTTACTGGTAGTTTCTTTTTTCCATTGGTACCTTTTTTTCTTCCATTTGGATTTATTACAATATTTGCAATTCTCCAATTTTTCATCTTCTCCCAGTACAACATGCAATTTTTTAGGCAAACATCTATCTTGGTATAGTTAAGACCAAGCTTTTGTATCACCTTCTTTGCCTTATAAAATGAAGTAGGAAATTTTCCATATTCAAATGCGTCTGTTAATAACTTTAAAATCATTGTCATAGCCTTGCTAGTCATACGACACAAACATTTTATATGATACAACCTTAAAATAAAAGACAACTTCAAATACTTTTGACATCCTTCATACAACTCTAGGTTACAATCTCTAAGCAACTCAACATATTCTTCATTTGTCATGGTTTCTACAAATTCGGAAGGTCCTTCATATGCACCATAATCCACATCATCATTTTTATTCATCCCAAATACATCATTTATCATATCTATCACTGGATTTTCATTTTGTGATGGCACATTTACTACATTTGTGTCTCTTGATTACGTTGTGTCATATATTTCTCCATACCAAATCCGAACTTTGTAATTTTTTGGAAACTGCTTGCAAATTAAGTGGTCAAACACAACATCTCTAGTTTCCCATTTATTATAGTGACATCTAGGACAAGGACAACTTATTGTACCATTGACATATTGATATTCAAATGCAAAGTCTAGAAACTTATTTAACCCATCTAGATATTTAGTTGTATTTCGTGGCAAATCAATCCATGACTTATCCATTAGTAAACTTGTCTAGTTGAGTTCAGGGAGAAAAAAATAGTTGTAAATAATTGGATATAAAGGAGGGGCTCAATGAGATTAGAAGTTGTAAACACTAAAATAGAAAACAAAGAATTATGAAAAAGAAAATCAAAAGAAGTAATCATGTAAGAAAAAAAAACTATTCAAAATCCATAGCTGACAAACAAATATTTCTTATTTTTTCGACAACTAATTAACGTCTCGAAATCTATCTTAGTTTTTATAATACCTTCTTCTCCATATCCTAATTTTCATATCACTCACCTTTAAGGATTTTTCCTACATCTAACCTTATTTAACCATTGGAGGAAGATTTTTAAAATCCAATATCATCATCGTAATAAGACTTATACTTTTTTTCTTAGTGAATGGGCACAATTAGAGAGAAGAAAACAAGAATTTATTGCCAAATTGACAAGAAAATTGTCAGCATTCTCCAACTTAATCCCTTTAACCTACCTTAAGGTAATGTTCTTTATTATATACGACATACTAATCATAATGTTTAATTATGTTTTTGTTTTCTAAAATGTAGAACAATTTTGGTCGTAATATTGAAGTTTAAAATTTTCTTCCTATTTGATTTTGTTGATAGGTAGACACAAAATCTATCTGTGATGCATTGAACTCAACCATTGCAGTAATAGAGAATATGAAACCATTAATCACAAAATCCTTGTTTTTTTTAATCGATGTCAAATCTTTTGAATTAAAGAAAATAATTAATGATTTGATTGATTTCAAATTCTACAGGAGAATGAGAAAAGCATTGGAGCCTCTTTATTCAAACAGTGATGGAGTCAAATACCACAAACTATCACCATGGCATTGCTTAATGAGGTCTCACTACACATATTCAAGGACCAATATTTTCTTTTCCTTGTACTTTTATTTTTATTTTTCATTTTATGTATTTACTTTTTACTTACAAAACTTAATATATACTTTTTATGAAAACCATGCTATATACTTAGAAGTCATGTTGATAAACTGTAATGATAAAAATTCATAGTTTTTAATTTCTAGTAAACTTTGCATTATTTTGAGTTTTAAAAATGTTCACTTTTACTCAATGCTGACAACTTAAGTATGTTTAGTATGACAAGTTGAAAATTAAATGAATGCATCTTTTAATTCATTATAAAATATCATAGGGAAACTTATAAATAAAATATTGAAAATATATTGAAGATAGAGGAAACAATTTTAATTTTCAATCTTAGTTTTTAATCTCTTTATCAATGTCTTTCTTCAATAATCCATTGATGAACAAAGTTAATATTTGATAATTTTAGGAAACTATTCCATTATAGGAAAAAAAAATATTTTCCTTTTTTTTAAGTTTTATTTTCCAACTTATTATGTGATAACAGTCAATGTTTTCAAAATATAAAGTTAAATGAAATTACAAATATTTAAAAACTAAGGCACCAAAATTGTAGAAAAATAATTAGACTGAAAATGTAATTTTATAAAATGCAATGGTCAAAACTATAATTGGGACTAAATATTTTAATTTCTAAAACAATTGTCTTCAAAATCATACTAGCAACTTTCTTAAATAACTGACGGTATATTTTATTTGTCATATAGCAAAGTACATAGTATATATGGTGATTTTCCTTTTCAAATTGATTCCTTAAATCCAGAATGGATATGAAGCTATAAACATGTCCCATTGAAAGATACGCACCACCAAAGTTCTCTTTTTTTCAGGTCAAGTACATTCACTTTAAATCTAAAATATTCTCTCCATTAAACACATACATAGAAACAATAGAAGAAATAATTAAGTGTGTACTTTGTGACACTATATGCTCTCAATCAAATGACAACGAAAATGAATCTAATGATTGTAATTTGTGGGAAAAAGACACATAAGATATGCATTAATATTGAAGCATGAAGAAGAAAAACAAAGTGTGTTTGATGGAAAGGCATGGTACGTGAGTATATGTGCAATGAAGGTTGCATTCATTAATTAACTTAAATGACTTTGCTAAAGAGTAGCCAACCAAACATCTAAGAAAAATATCAAAATTCAGAGAGAGAGGGAGTGATATATATATATATATATATATATATATATATATATATATATATATATATATAACAAAATTCTCTAGAACAAATATATGGTATCTAAAATTATGAGGAGCATCAGAGAGCAGAAGTAAGAATAAAAGTGGAAATTTAGTTTGAGAAGCATTGAGATACTTACTCTTTTAACCCTTGGGAGAGAAATCTACGTTGATACACTTGTGTATGTCCAAAACTAGTGGGTGATTCTGAATTGAAGAGAAGAGAAGAAAGTTCAAAGAGATATACAAATAAAATCTACAAATATATACAAAAAAGATGTTTGTAATTGAAAAATATAATCTGACATTCATAGGATTTTTAAATATTGAGTTTCTTGATGAGGCCAAGGACATGTGGCAATATAGAAATTTGATCAAACAGAAACACACATAGATAAAGCTTGAAAGATATTTGTTTGCATTAATCAACGCTCTAAATCATCATTTGCTTCCCATCGTGTTTTAGGTTTAGCATAAAATAGGGAACCCAACAAAGACCATAAAACCACAATTCAGTTACTTCAGATTAAGGTAAGAACACTAATAAAATAAATATCATAAAAAATTTGCAAACCGATAAGAAATTTCATATCATATAATCATTATTGTGTCCAATAAGAGGAAAATATTTTTTTGTGACATATGCCTCAACAATTAAGAGAAACTATAACAGTGTGGAATAAACCATTATTAAAAACACAATATTTGGACCCTTCCTTCTGAAACTAACAATACAATAAAGAAATATTTTACAATATTCAAAGATACTAAAAGAATTAAATTGCCAATGAAGAATTACAGTATAATAAACCAAGAAGAATGCGACATATATTTAGAATTCTAACTCTAGAAATCCTAATACAATATCCAAAATAGATAAACAAAGAACATTACTGAATACCTCAACAATGTTCCAATGAGGTAACTGTTTCTTGAGCTTAACCTTAACCTTGTTCGATTTCAATTCCAAATCGATCCTCTGCAACTCTTCCTTCAACCCCGACAAAAAATTCCACTAAATCTAGAGACCTGATGCTAATGAAAACGGATAGAGCAAATACACAAAATTAGTTATCCCTACATTCAGAAGAGCCTTTTCATCTTGTTTTACTCATGGTGATCAAAGGAAAATAAAATCCAAAATATAAGTCGAGTTTTGGATCAGGTGATTCACTAATCCAAGCAACATCAATATAATTATAAGCCTGTGTAGGCAGATACTGATACTGGCCATCCGTTGTAGAAGGAGGCCAAAGCATGTAAACTTTACGTTTCAGCACAAAGATTCTTTGCAGTTACGTCAAAAGTATTCTCTAGTCAACCATTGTGATACTTATTGGAAAAACCACGATTATAGTATTCGATCAAATAGGGAAGAAAAAACGAGCTAAAATAAAAACTAGTCATGTTAAAGTGTCCCGCTGTGTAAGACTCGTGAAAATTAATTAATTAATTAAATAACTAATTAATAAATGCGGGTAGTGGGAGCCTTCATGGCATTTAATTTGGTCCTGTATGATGTGAAAAAGTACTAGCTCAAATGTTTGGGAGTACTTGGTTTGTGTGAGAGGACTTGGGTTTGAGTTCTATGTATGTCATTTATTTGTTAATTGATTTATTATTATTTTAACAATATGTTTGATCATGTTGAGTGATAACATAATTATAGAATTATGTGAATTATCACGAAACATGAATTGATTGAGTGGTTGTGCATTGATTTGATGATAAGCATGGTATGGGTTTGAACCTTGGTGATCCCAAACTAAACTTTCATTTTGCCAAAATTCCCTTTGGCATGAATGTGAAAGGGTAGAGGAAACCCTAGCTAAGTGAGCCATCCAAGAGGTTGGAAACACCACCACTAAATGAGTACTGAATGAAAGTTAAAGTCATGTTAATGCCAATTTCGTTTTGGCCATTAACCTCAATTATGAACCAATTAAAGTGACCAATTAAGGGTTAGAGAAGGGTTCGCTAGGGTTGACATTGTGAGTGAAGTATAAAGGCATAATTGGAGAGAATCAAGGCAAGCCATTGGAAGCAAGGGAGAAGCAAATATTAATCGAGTTTAAACAAGGAGTTCCAAGTTAGGGGAGTTCCTATTTGGTGTTTTTGACTTTTCTTGTATGTATACGCATTGTATGGAATGATAGAACTGCATGATCTCTGCCATTCTCGGATTTTTTCACGTTTTTGTTTTTTTTTCAGAAACCGCCTAGCGGCGCAGGAGCTGTCGCCAGGCAACACATGTGCTTTCAACCCAGTTTTCTGGGTTTCCCTATGGACTGCCTAACGACTGATGGTGACCCGCCAGGTAACGTATATTGTGTTGCCATTTTCTCTGTTTAGTGTGGTTTATCAATGGTGTTGTGGTGCTTTAATTGGATTCTTATTGTACCCGTATGATTAGCATGATAAATTGATATCTGTATGGGTTCATTGGTGAAAATTGTATGAATTGTTGCATGAAATTGAGAATTAGGGTTCATGTGGGATTGGGAGATGATGTGGGGGTGTGCCTGGAAAACATATAACTGATGTTCTAAGATATGTGAAGGCGACGTTATTTTATTAAAATGAAATGAATAGGTTGATTGTCTTTAAAAATATGTCAAAACCAGTAAGAGAATTGGTAATTAGGAATTTAGGGTTCGTATCGTTGCAGGAATAATCTGGGAAGAACCCAAAAACCTACCCATCGCTTGGTGGCGTAGGAACTGTCGCCAGGCGACAATATAGTGCATCGGGAAAATTTGTGTTTTAATCGTGATGCGAGTTATTGGTTGTTGAATTGGTAAATTAATATACATATACATATACATATATATATATATATATATATATATATATATATATATATATATATATATATATACATATATATATATATATATATATATGTATATATATATATATGTATATAATGAGCATGGAAGTGAATGAGGCATAATAGGAATTAAAGAAGGGTAAAAATCAGAGAAAGTTGTGAATGGTGATATATTGTAATGGCTGTCTTTAATGTTGGACTGTGTGTGGTAAGCTATAATTCCGAATGAATGCTATTTTGGTAATACTTGTACTATTAATTCATGTGAGATGGTATGGATTGCATGTAGCTCTAAACAACTGGTTACTGGGGTGGAAGTTTTGTTATTAAGGTAGATGTACAATATTGACCATTTTGGGGACATAAGATACGTGAATATTAATTTGTATGACTATCAGACTTGGATTATATTAAGTTGAGTAAGGCATGTTTTCATTTATACCTAAAAGAGAACGCGGTAGGCAAAATGATAAGAATTGATTTAGTGGTATGACTAAATGTGTGCATTGTAATCCAGTTATAAAATTATAACTGGAAAACCATATCGGTGCCATATTTTATGTGATGTATGATTGGGGTCACTTGGGATCTATTTTAAGTGCCAAAAACTAGTAGCATTGTGTTATTGGTATGGCGCCTAGCGGCGCGGAGCGAGCCGCTAGGTGATAGAGTCCCAAAACAATGGTAGTGGCCACTATCTACGCGATGTGCCTGGTGGGAGGGTTGGTTCCGCCAAGCGGTGACAGTGAGAATGGACTACTTGATGGCGCTTGGCACTTGGCGGTATAAGATGCCTGCTAGGCGGTTTGGAACCAGGTTCTGCCTAGTAACGCAAAAGGCGCGCTATGTGGTTTTGGTACAGAGTTGGTGAGCGAGGAGGATTTCTACACAGCTTTAGGTGATGTTCACGATGTGATGCTTTGGCTCGGGGGTCCAGTTACGAGTGTATCTTGTATTGGGGTAACACGTGGCCACTCTAGTTTGTAGCCTAGTGGTTTAGGAAGTCCAGTGGAGTGTGTGAGATCGTGGCTCGTACGACGAGGTTTCGGATGATTGCCCTCTTCAGTGTATCTGATAGATTTTTGGTAGTCTGGGAACAACTACGAACTCCTGTTCGTTTTGGGGAACTCCACTTGGTGTCGCAGTGAGAGGTTGTGGCAAATTTATTCTCACGTGTGGACTATCAGGTGGTGGCCTGTGGTCAGAGGGGCGAGTAGACACTCATGCCGCAAAGATCGATTAGTGAATTCATCAAAGGGTGTAGAAATAATAGACGTCTATATTAAGGGTTGAAAGTTGAGGAACTAAGGAAAAGGGAAAATGATAACACATGTTGTAATCTTGAGATATTTTAATTATTGTCATATTTTAATTGTTTATTTAAATGAGCTCACCCTATCTGTGTGTGTTTGACGATGATCACGTAACTTGTTACATGGGAGCAGAGGTTGATGCAGGTGGATATGGTGAGGCTTAGCAGCGGAGCGGGGAAAACTCATGGGATCAGTTTTATTGAGTTTTTTTTTATCACTTATGGTTTTGGAATAAAGTTGTAAACAATTATTAGATTGTTTTGGTATTTTATTGAATTTTGAGAAATTTGAATTTAGAGATATCTTTATTATGAAATAAATTATTTGAAATTTCCTGCGTTTTTGGGAAATGGATTTATAATTAATGAGATTTTATTTTCCTATTTTTATTTTATTATTTAAACCCGTAATCTTTGGTCAGGATGTTACACGCTGCAAACATATAGAACATGTCTAGAATAAAATTACATGGGTTCACTAAAAAAAGGGATTATGTGATAATTTACAATACTTTTAGTACTAAAAAGAGTTAAAACTTATTCATGTGAGCACAGCATAAAAGAACATAATCAACTTACGAATAAAGGTAAAACAAAATAAATCATATTAACAAAATTGAGAAGTAAAAAACTTACAATTTTGAAAACATTTATCCACATAATTCACTACAAAAAAAGAGTTAAAGTGCGGAGGTTTTAATTTCGTTTAGCGGAGGTTTTTACACTCCACAAAATATTTTGCAGGGGTTTTTCAAACCTCCACAGATAGGGTCCCCACAAGTTATTTGTGGAGGTTTTCTACAACCTCTGGTACCAGG
>Ga0209589_1011820_pt1 | contig 12123 bp, 5 predicted proteins | sample CowpeawhiteBW_FD_187525 | JGI IMG/M metagenome (GOLD analysis project Ga0209589, IMG submission 187525) | Root nodule microbial communities of legume samples collected from California USA - Cow pea white BW (SPAdes) (version 2) | ecosystem: Host-associated > Plants > Roots > Nodule | place: USA...
TCTCTCTCTCTCTCTCTCTCTCTCTCTCTCTCTCTCTCTCTCTCTCTCTCTCTCTCTCTCTCTCTCTCTCTCTCTCTCTGATAATTCTTCTTTACATTTTATAAACAGATATAAATGTGTTCATATCTTCAAATATATAAAAATTTTCAATTACTTGCTTTACTGTAGAATGAATAAGAAGAGTCTGTATTTTTTTTCTTCTAAACTTGGTACACCTTTCATGTTGTCACTTTCTTATTGATGTTCTCTCTTTAATTGTGGTTGCAGAGGAAGAAGATCACTAGTATGTATTAGTTCTTTAATATAATATCTCCTCATTGTAGAATGGTGGTTGTCTGGAGATTCAATAACTGTGTTTCAGATTCAAATTTGTTGTTTCTTTGATGTTTATCGGTTTGAGTTTTTTTTTTTCTAACAAAGAAAGAGCTGAAAGTCCAGGTTAAGGGTTAGAGTTCAAAAGAAAAGAATTTTGCATGTCCTTTGGGAAGAGAAATTAATTAATGATGATTTTTATTTGAAAGTGAATTTGACTTGTTTATATGTATGTTTTTATGTTTTTTATAGTCGTTTACCTGAATAATGTACCTGTTATATATATATATATATATATATATATATATATATATATATTTTTATAATATATAAATAATTTTATATATATATATATATATATATATATATATATATATATATTTTTATAATATATATGTTATATATATATATATATATATATATATATATATATATATATATTATTATAATAGTTAAATCATCGGATATATATAGACGGTGATAGTAAGTGTGAGCATGATATTTTAAAGAAATTTTATATTTATGATAACATGTGCCAAAGTTTTATAGTTTAACCTGCATTGCTTGTGTGACGCAATATTTAGTAGTTATAAACTAAATACTAAATCATAGGAAATTTAGAAGTTGCTACACAATTTAAAAAAAAAATTATTTTATAATTTTTTTATTCACTATTTTTTAATTGGGGAAATTTAACATTTAATTTATTAAATTTTATCTTATTTTTATGATTTTAGGATGGTGTTACTAAATATTATTTTGGAGATGAGTAATATTTGGATAAAATATGTGAATAAATATTTTCATAAAATAATATGTGTAATTTAAATTGGTAAATTGAAGTAGACGTTATTTTTTTTTATTTTATGGTTTAAGCATTCACTTTTGTATTTGTAAGAGCTAAAGCTAATTCATAATTGAAATATTTGGAGAGTTTAATGATGCAATCACATCATATTCTAAATGTTTTTTCTTTGTATTAGCTTTAAGAAAGTATTAAATACTATAAATTGGATTTGCCTAAAAAGTATATATATATGTATTTGTTTTGTCTAAAGAGGATTTTCCTGTGGAAGATTAGGTATGGGGAGAATGTCGAAGAGGTGGCACAGTTGGCTGATTGAACATGTTCGAAGTATCGAGACTTTTGCAACCGTAGTTTCTTCTAGTGGGTTTCCTTTCGTTTTTATCAATTTGTTTTTCGAGTTTGTATTGTAGTCATGAATTATAATTCTGGAGTTATGTTTATAGGAAGCGAAAAGGTGAACCGTATCAATCTCATATATTGTATTGTCAAGGAATTTTGGATCAGAATAAGAACTCCAAAGATGTTGTGGCCTGTTCTCCAATTCGAATTCGAATTGGAGGAACTAGAAAATCTTGTAATCAGGTAGTTTACTATTTTTTTTTTGTTTTTACTTTTGTGATGTCTAATTTTACATTTTGGAGTGTGTTCAGTTTGTTTCTTGATGTTGTGATGTATTTAGATGATAACACTTTTGTTTTGTTGGTTTTCCACTGTCAAGTGTTGCTAGAAAAAGGAGAAGCAAGAATTTAAAGAAAGGGAAGTTTTGGCACAAGTGGCTCTTGACTAGGATTCAAGAGCACAAATCAAATGTTTTTCTTGTGAATTGGTTTCAAGAGGGCATAAGTGGATATTGTAAGTTGGATTTGTCTAAAAAGTTTAGACCAATGACTTTTCTATGTGACGAAGCCTTGAACACAGAGTAAGTATTTCAAGTCAAGTTAGAAAATATTATTTTTTGTATATTCTTCTTTTGTTTTATTACTTTCATCACTTTATCTTTCTTTTATTTTTTTTTCTTACTTTTATTGCCTTAATATAATTTAAAGTGGTTGGAAACTTGCTTAATACGTTTAGGAAACTAAGAAGATATATTCAAGACGAAAATTCAAGACAATCAAAAGCAGTAAAAGAAGCGAAACTTAAGAATTTTGCAGCTAAGGAAAAGGTAATATAAAGCAAGGTGTTATTATGCTCTTTGTATATGGATTATCCTTGCTGTTACAGTGTGTTCATAACAATGTGTATGTATGATATATACATGTAAAATGTCTTGTGTAGAAGTTGCTGAATGAGAAGGCTAAAGTGTCCCCATGTCCGATGGAGGAGCATGATGCTCTTATAGATATAAGAACCCAGGTTGATGAAGCACACACTAATATGCTCAGGTTAAAGAGCACAAATCAAAAAGGTATGTCATGATTACTCAAATAGTGCAAACTCACTTAAACTCAATTGATGGATATGTTGAGCAAGCAAATCAAATCAAAGTGATGAGTATTTGGACTAGACGAGCACACAAAGGAACTAGACAAGTATTTGGACTAGACGAGTCAAAGTCAACTCATGAACATGTATGTTGAATATCCCTATTAGATGAGTACTTCCATTAGATGACTCAAATGGAAGATTGAATAGATGAGTAAAGTCTAAGTTTGTATCAGATGAGTATCATAACTAGTAGACAAATCAAGATCAAATAATTAGATGGCACGAAAAAGATTTAACAAATCACCAAGTGATACAAAGAACAAATATGAGCATTGAAAGTGATGATCAAATTAATCAAAAGAATACCAAATTATTTGATTAAGAAGATTGTGATGTAAGCATACAAGGCTCAACATTGATTAAATATATCATGATTAAAGATATGATTGACGATATAACTGAAGAATATCAAGACTGATTGATTATCTGAATGAATAGATATAAAGGAAATCCTCTTTAATTAAAGATTGTGAATACTACTTTGCAAAAGAGAAAGAAACACATAAACAGGGACCCAAAGAACACGGAAGATACTTGAAAGAACAAAATTTTTAATTTGCAGGTGGAAGCATTTCATCAATTGGGTGCCTAATGTTAGTTTGGAATGGTTAGAGAATCTTTAGGCTTTCCTTTTAAAAGAACAAACAAAGAGAGGCTTGTACATCAAACATTTTGTTTGCAGTCAGAAAAAGTATCTCAGGTTTAGAAAATGAACAATGACTCATTTAATGGAGCTTAACCATAAAAAGCAAGAGGTAATGTATGACACATTTTACAACACAAAACCACATTTTACAGCTAGAGATACATAAATTAATCAAAAGAGATGGTTGTATATCTTTTGTCCCTGAACTCCAAAGAAGTTAGGTTTAAAACAGAACATATCAGACTGATTACAACCACTTAATAACTCCTCATAGTGGTAGCTTATTAAATTTTGTAATTTTCATCTGCTAAATTGAAAAAAAAAAAGAATTGATGACACGCAATATAGACAAGGCATGCACAAACACAATCCACAACTTGCTACATAAGTGCATCACCATATCATGGAAAAACAGAAACATGAACAAAGTAAATCTGAATAATTTGAAAAATTTTATACCCCAAGAGTTAAGCATGTATATCTCTTTCATCAATCTGTGAAGTCAAACTCAATTTTGACCTCTGGAGAGTTCTTAAGTAAGTAGGTCAATGGTATCTTTAATATATCATCAGATACTTCTTCATATTTTTTTCACAGACAATGTCTTCAATTCAACAAAACAAGGAGGTTGAATGCCCGCTGCAAGAGGTTTTGATAGATCTACAGACATACTTTGATCAACATTCTTAATTGAAAGACTGAGTAATAGGGAAAAAAATGGCACAAGAACACAATATTATGAGCCTTATGAAAAAAATAAAGAGGTAAAGAGTAAAAGCATAGTAATTTATTAAAGTTGTGGAATGTATAACACCATTGATGTATATCTTTGTATTTTGTTTTAATGGATATATTTATTCAATTATTTATTTTACTAAATAATTTATTTTTTAAATTTATTTAAGGTATACAATTTTAGAAATGTTAGGTGTATATATAAAGTAGACATTTTAAAACGGGTTAGAACTTGTGAATCAATATGGATTTGAGTTGGATTGGACTCTCTTAACTTGCAACCTCACTTATCTTTTGTAAAACATATTTCTTATCTTTGAACCATAAAAAAAAAAAAAAAGCTTGAATTTCATTGCATTTATTTATATTTATTGATATCTTTAAAATGCTGCAAATTTCAATATTCAAAAATGACAAATTTGTTTTCATCCTACAAATTTGAATATTTGAAAATTATTTAAAAAAATTAATTTTATATTGGTTAGTGTACTAACCCACCCACCCATGGTGGATTATGTCGAGTTGTAAATTTTCTAGCTCATAAAAAAGTAAGTCAGGTTGAACTCATTCTTTTTTAACTCAACTCGTAGTGAGCCAACACGAATGAGCCGAATTGGCTCATTTTGACACTCTTATCTACAAGTGGCACATATATATCTCACGTATCAATATATTTTATCTACTTTTTTTTTTTAACATGGCTCTCTTCACTCTATTTCATTTATTTCGGTTACTCTTCATTTTTTATTTTTCATTACTCTCTTTGCCCTTTTGGATATGAAATTGGGAGAATGGATTTGAGAGAAAAAAAATGTGAATATAGAATTATTTGGATTAAAGAAAATATGGTATGACTAGTGAATTTGAGAAAAAAAAATTATGAAAATATGTGTATGATGCGATAAGTACGATAGATTAAAAAAATGTTTTAATGAATAAAATTGTACTATTATTATTTCACCCTTGAGAATAAATATGACATAAAATATAATAATAATTATTATTAATTATTTTTAGATAAGTATTTTTTGTTGTTGAGATTAATGTTGTAATTATATGTTTGAAAACTACATTTCTTCATTCTTATTTGTATCACAACGAGATATAAAAATGACAAATCTTCTCCGATCTGCGCTTATCATGGCAAATGACTTGAACCGAACATGCATGATAGTCGCATAGGTTGAGTGTCATATATTCCCTAATTTAGAGGTTAAAAATGAACTACTCATTACAAAAATTATTAAATTAAACAAAATAGATCATGTCAAGCAAGATAAACTCTCTTTACATAATTTTTAAAGTAACGCGTCCCTACATTTATATTATTTTAAATTATATTGCATTACATATTATACTATATTTGTAATAGTTTATACTTTTAAATATACTTCTATTATAATTTCATTAAGATCCACCGTGATAAAACCCGAACTGTTCTAAGAAATGTATTTAGAAAAAAATTGAAATGCTTTACATTTGAATTTTTTTAATTGAATTTTTTTCATTTTCTATATAATCTGTTTGGGTGTTACATTTCAATTTTTTATTTGGGATAAAATAATTGAATTTCACTTATGAGATAAACTTTCATTTCAAAAATATTTATTTTAATATATACAAATTTGAAATTAAATTTAAAAAATATAGTAGTTAGAATATTTAAATTCGATCAAATTTCAATCGGGTCAACTTGACCAAATTCGATCAAAATTTTGTCAATGTAAACTTAGTCTAAATTGGTCAAATTTAGGTTGGGAATGACTCGCTCGAATTCTATGGGATATACTAGGCCAAATTTAATTATCAATCCAATTTGACCGAAATTCGGACGGGACCAAATTGAACCCACGCAAAAAAAAAACGAACAAATTGAACAAACCAGACCAAAATTAAGAACCAAAATAGTATTTAAACCTATTTAATATAATTATCCATTCTTAATATTTTTTTTTCGTTATTGAACGTTGTATTAAGAGTTTTGAACCAAATTTTATTCATAAAATTAAAAATTAAGTAAAATTTATAAGTATTAATATTGATTATATGTAATTTTACATAAAAAATTTCATAGATATTACTTTTTCTAGATTTTTATTCATAAAAATAAATATGTAATATTGTCATTACGCATTAATATTGATTTTTTGCGAATTATCTTTTAAAAAACAAATTATAGACTTTTTTTTGAAAGAAGTAATTCTAAAATAATCATAGATATTTTTATAAAAAATATTGTAAATATTTTCTACTTTTTTCATAAAAGATACAAATAATAACTTTTTTTTAGTGAAACATAAATCTGAATAAAATTTAATAAATATTTAAATATTATAAATTAACATAATATTTTATTTTACTTTTCTGCACAGAAGACATTTAAAAAAACTTAAGGTAAAACATTATCAAATACTTTAGTTTTTTTTAATAATTTTTCTCCAAAATTTTATTAACAAGAAAAATAACAAATACATATATAAATTCGCATGTAATTTTACATTCTTTTCTTGCGAATAATTTTACAAAAGAAAGTTTGCAGATATTTCATACAAAGTTAGAAAAAAAAATACATCTAACTAACAAATACATTGTAAATTCGTAAGTAATTTTAACATTTACAGGTATTTCATGCAGAAAAAATTTCATTATAAAACTTGTAAATATTTCCTGCCAACTATATTTTCTGTAGAAAATCAAATGAATTTCATGTAAAAAAAATTCAAAGAAAAATATGCATGAATTTCTTACTAAAATATTTGTATAGGAGAATTTGCAGGGTAATGAGTATTTTTTTAGTAGATGGTCTACACAATGTATTTGTACCTATTTTTATTCATTATGAAAAATCAAGATTTATGAAAAATCAAGATTTATGTAGTTTAAAAAAACAATGTTTGTGTGTTGATTTGACTTTTCTACTTTTAATTTTCTTTTTTATATTTTCTTAGTATTTTTGAATTATTTAAAATTGGTACGAAACGACTGGAGATGTATTGATACCAAAAGGTAAAATCAAAAATATTTTATTTTATATATTTTTTATTTTTTTAGAAAAATAGTGTGCGTGTGTGTGTTTTATAGAACGCGTAGTGCCAAAAAAGTTTGTTAAAGGAGGTGTGAAAAGTTAGAATAAGTGTTTCAAAAAGTAAAATAAAGGGTATCGTAGTGCATAGAATGAAAACAGAGGGTAAGTAAAAAAGCAGAGCCCAAACAAAAATTAATGAAGGAAGGTAAAGTGTGTATACGGAAAGCTCTGGTATCCTTCCCATTCCCTCAAAATCCATAGTGTATCTATCTTATAGCTTCACATGTTGTCAATCAAAGTTTTAATTTTTTCCGTGCCCTACCCCTACTAACCAATCTAAAAATTTATATTGACATTAGCTCCACAATGAACATGGAATATCTTAAAACATAAACCTTAAAAAACACTTGAGCCACTAACTGCATGATTAGTTTAACCCATAAAAATAGAACAAGTTCTCAAACAAAGAAGAACAAAACAAAGCATTTGAGTCCTATGAAGGTGCAGAAGCAAGAAAGTGCAAACCTAACGAAAACACTAACAACAGCTCGTGTTCGATTATTCCAAAAATAGAAAAAAACAAGTCACATCGAAAGGCAGACAAACAAATTTTCATGAAGATTGTCCGAAGACACAAAAGCCACTGTTGACGACGGTGAAGGCTCCATCAACCACAAGATTGTGACCACTAACATACTTGGACTCATCACTGGCTAAATAGAGAGCAGCTTGAGCCACATCGTTCGGCTCAAGAACAGCATTTTTTAGGTTTGCGTAGACCCCGTGAACCCCCTTGTCGTCAAGCTTAAAAAAGTTCTTAGCCAAGGGCGTGGCAACCACGTAAGGTGACACGCAATTCACCCTCACACCGAATGCTCCAAGCTCCACCGCACTGTTTCTCGTCAATCCCACCACACCGTGTTTCGAAGCTGTGTACGCGTGTGAGGCCACGCCACCTATGCTTCCGCAAACACTAGCAGTATTCACTATGCTTCCTCTTCGCGCAGGAATCATAACCCTTGCAGCGTGCTTTGTTCCGAGAAAAACACCGACCAGGTTAACGTTGATCACTGCTTCAAATTCGGACTTCGTGTTGTCCAATATGCTTGCTTTGTTCGCCCCGGTTATGCCGGCGTTATTGAGCATGATGTCGAGCTTCCCGTACTTGGAAACTGCCATGTTCACGCAGTTTTGAACGTCTTCTTCATTTGTGACATCACAATGAACATATATAGCGGATTCCAAGTCATTGCAGAGAGAAAGTCCCACATCGTCTTGAATATCAGCTATCACCACATGAGCTCCATGCTGTGAGAAGAGTCTTGCAATGGCCTCACCTATGCCGCTGGCAGCACCAGTGATAATCGCCACCTTCCCCTCAAGCCTATTACATTGTAATCATTCATTGATGAAAGAATTAAGAATGATTATGAGATTAGAGGGGTGATTAACAGCTAACAATGTTGTAATAACAACTTTACCTTCTGATAGTTGCAGCAGCTGAGTTGACACTTGCCATGGATGAGTTTTTTTTTTTTTCTGAATTGCAGAAGAAAGATGAATATATGTATATGTATGTTTATATATGCTCTATACTAACATCAACTTCCTCCTCTCTTTATATAGCTGCGATCCCTGCTGCATATGTAAGGTATAGTAAAGATTCTTGTTACGGAAGTGTTAAAAATGTGAACCACTTGATATATAATTTTTTTTTTATCTTTTTATTTTATGAGATTTCTTTTTCGAATATTTGGTGATTTTACAGAACTTACGGAAAAAATGATAGAAAACTTGTTTTTAATAAAGGTCTATAAAAAATTAAAAAATTACAGAAGTTAAAGAATTATATAAATAACTCTTCATTACAAAAAAACAATTCTTGAATTGGATTAATTACATCATAGAAATCGTTTAGTATTTTTTTTAACTTTTTTCTATTTTTGTTCCGACATAAATAAAGGAACAAAAAAAAAAGAACCTGCTTATTGTATGTACCTTTTTAGACTTTTGGATCTAGTTATTTTTTCCAAACCGAAAAAAGTTTGATTCGAATTAAAAGTTAAAACTAAGCCACCTGAACAAAATTAGTTATTGAATTTAAATACAATATTATTTATTTGGAATTATTTAATAACCAGCATGTATACATATGATTATGTTTCTTTAAACTTGTTTTATAATTTGATTGTATTTTATTTATAATGTATTAATTTATATTTATTAAAATAAGATAACAAACTTTGTATTATAATTGTTATTGATACAATTATGTAATTCGTTTATAAATATATGAATACCAATCATACAAAATTCCTGGCATATCTGATAACATTTTATTATAAAGTATTTAGTAACTTTTTTGTGAAAAATCTTTTAAATTCTTTTGGAAAATTATGTTCTTTTGTAAAATTATTTTTACAATTTAAAAAAATGTTTATTAATTTTACAATGGTAAAACTTCAAAATCTTTTTGAAGTGAAAAATATTGGTTGTTTGATTCAAATTTCATATTAAATTTAGCTAATGGGAGTCTTTATGGGCATGAACGTTAAATTAGAGTTATTTAGCTAACGAGGAACATAGGACATTTGGGTTACTTTATCTTCAATTCTAATAAATGCGTAGCCAGTCAATAGTGTAGTGATCACCAGTATTTCAAACAATATTTAGTTGTTAAGGAAGTGAATATCTAATCTTATTTTAGATTTAAGAATGATTATAATGAATGTTTACATAACAAGACAGGTTAATATTGGAATAAGATTTAAGAATGATTATAATAAGATTTAAGAATGATTATAATTAATTGTTTACATCACAGTTAATATTGGAATAATATTTAAGAATGATTATAATGAATTGTTTACATCACAAAAGAGGTTAATATTGGAATAAGCTAAGAACATCCTTTCTTAAACAAGGAATAGGAGGGGATAGATTTTAAGATGAGAGATATTTTTAATGAGTTAGATCATTCAAAGTGTTTTGTTTTTTCTATGAGCTTTATGCTCCTCCATATCTATTTTTTTTTTCTGGATCCTCTTAACTTCTTTGTCATCTCAATATCTTTTTATTATTCTTCTTTATTATCTATCATCTATTATCCGACCAATCTCTTTAATTTTTTTTATTACTTATGTGATATCATAAATCGATCTACTTTTTTTTTTATAAAATATGTGATCTGACATTAAACCAACTGATTAATATATATATATATATATATATATATATATATATATATATATATACTCTTATATATATATATATATATATATATATATATATATATATATATTCACTAATATACATACATGTATCCGTGGAGCCTATTTATTTGCCCAACATCATTTAGATTTAACCAATATATGTATTATTTTTCTTGTCAACCTTGATTGATTAATGTTTATTTCTCTTTCAAATATTATGGATATTGCAAACTCTCAAAATAAAAATTTATCAAACAAACTGCAAATGGAGTCTTGAGATGCGGTTGAGAAGGAGAAAATGAAAGATTTACAAAATGTGGATATGGTGAAAGTGAAGAGATATCAGTCAAAAAGGAATGAAATCAATTTGTGAAGAAATATTAATAGATATTCCAATAAATTAGTACAAGTTCACCCAATACCTTCCTTGGCCATGATGTACATATATATCCCCATGTTAATCAAAATCAATGTTCCACTATAATAGTCAATTGTGCTTTTCAATTCTAAAGGAAAAGTAGATTCCCTTATCTTATGTGTAAAATGTTATCAATGAGACCCTTTTACACTATTAGTGTTGTCTGGACAAAAATATCAAATTAATTCTTTTATGTCAATTATTTGAGTCATATTATGTCACTTCAAGATTAGACTTAAATATAAATGATGTAAAAAATAACTTATTTTACATTGGTTTATCACATATCATAAAAAGACCATTATATGTTTATTGTGATCATGACAATATATAATAGAAAATGAATTTTTTATTTTAGTTACTCTCTCAATCAACATTAATGTTCTTTATTTTGTGTTACTCAAAGTTTCAATCGACGTAAAAAAAAATCAAAATATTTTAAGTTGATTAACACAAAATTCAAAGTAAAAAAATTCATCATGCATAAATTATAGTCTCAAATGACATAAAAAAATCAAATTTTCAAATAAAACATTTATTTCAACGTAAACTGAAACCCTCTAATACAATAAAAAAAAATAGATAAATAACTTTAAACAATAATAATAACTAAATTATTTATTTCTATCTAAGTATAGGACATCCATCTCTTCCATATTTATTTTTATTAGATCAAATTTTTCTAAATTTAATCAGCATTATGGTCTCATTTACCGGCTCATTTATTAGTATTCATTGTCACGTTTATCATGTCTTTTATGTTTGTGGATATCATAAGTTAAATGATGTTTGTGGATATCAAATTAGTTCTTTATGTCATATACAGTGAAAAGATAATTATTTATTTATTGTCATTAACAAAATGACGAAATTGAATGTAATTTGAAATTCAATCTAATTTAAAACAGGAATCAAATTAAATGTGAAAAAAAAAACCATCGAATTAAAATAGTATTTAAACAAAAAAAATCCTTTCTATTGATAAAATATATCATGTGTTACCATGTTTAGCCAATGTCAACATATGAGAATATGGAAATAAGTGATAGGTTATATTATATTTCATATAGGTTATGGTCATTGTTATGGTTATGGTCATTGAGAGATTGTGGTTCTATATGGTTATATGACATTAGTCTTACACATATAAGACCTTAGACACCACTTTTACACCAAAACCTTAAGGCAATGTTGTTATGGGCCTTTATTCTTATATAGTGTTTAACTTTGTCTTTTCTATCCAATGTGGGACTTTGACTCACACTTGGACTATTCCCAACATCTCCCCTCAAGGGTGAGTCCCTTGTTGTTTTTTTTTCCTTTTTCATATGGTATATTTTCCCTTCAGGTGTATGAGTGACCCCTTTGGTTATGGTTATGCGGTCAGTCACATCGGTGACCCCTTTTGTTTATGGTGGTGGTTATGCGGTCAGTCACTCCGAACCATCGGCTCTGATACCACTGATAGGTTATATTTTT
>Ga0209589_1011822_pt1 | contig 12118 bp, 6 predicted proteins | sample CowpeawhiteBW_FD_187525 | JGI IMG/M metagenome (GOLD analysis project Ga0209589, IMG submission 187525) | Root nodule microbial communities of legume samples collected from California USA - Cow pea white BW (SPAdes) (version 2) | ecosystem: Host-associated > Plants > Roots > Nodule | place: USA...
TTTATATATATATATATATATATATATATATATATATATATATATATATATAAATAGATACTAAATGATGACAATGTAACTTTTATGAAATTTTACACCATAATGCATTTAAATAATATAAAGAAATTTTCAATCTAATATTTGAAAAATACTTTTTTTTTCAAATTTTGCATATATAATTCATGTAAAGGAAACTTTCAATCTAATCTAATGACACATTTTAAAAAAAATTCAATTCAGAGTTATGTTTTATTTCATGAAAAGGATGTTGATGTTGGCGTAATTGACTAAAAAAGCGGGTGATTGAATAAAATCCTTTGCACAAACAACACAACAAAAAGTTATATTAGTTCGGCCTAAGTCACAAGGTATATTTCCAGGTACACAAATCACTTCCAGTTATATGAGCATATAAATCACTCTAGAAACTAATACCTAATGAAAATAGAAAAATAAATAACTTTTAAAGAAGAACAACTTAAGCTCAAAAAGTAACTTCACACAGTGAATAAAAAATAAGTTTTCGCTCAAACTCTATTGGAATAGGCTACAAAGGGGTTGGGTTAAACAGTTAAAAAATAACATTGAAAATGAGACATTGCATTGAAGTCAAGGTTGGGTTGACAACATCTTGAGTGAAAGTGAGCTAGTGACACCTTAGGTAAGAAGTATGAGAACTTTAATTTCATAATTTTTAGGTAAAAATCCAAGTTCTATAATTTTAAATACTCAAATTTCTTTTACAAATTTCTAGAATTTCAATATTTCTTAATTTCTAGAATTTGAAATATTTTAATTTTAAAAAATAAAAATATTTGAAAAAGTTTATAAAATTATATTTAAGAAAATCTATTTTAACAATTTTATTTATAAAAGAGAAATTTTAATTTCTCCATAGAAAAAGTTATTATCTAAATTTCCTTAATAAAAAACACAATATAAACGCCCCATTAATATTTTGGTGGTTTTCTTCTAAAAATAATGATTACACATTTAATTCTTTTATCATTCCATAAAGGACCTTTTTTTTGTTCAGTACTCCTTAGTTGCATTTTTGAAACACTTTGCCCTTGTGCACATGTTTACAAAATTAAATATTATTATTATTATTATTTATAATCATTATATATAAAATACTATTTTAGTTTTCGAATATGGATTATTTTTAAGTTAATAAATTTGTGCTTGTTTTTGTAAGGTGGCATGTTAGTAATTTACTCTATCTATAATCTTCATTGCTATTAATTTTTGTCTTTAATTAATTAGACTAATTGAAATTATTTCGATAGGAAAAAAATATAAATTATTATGAAAAAATAAATTTTTTTTATTTTTTTCATCACAAATGTAAGCCAACCCATGAGTTTGCGTGACGGGACAGGTAAGGAAAGTAAACCCGTCTTTAAATTGCGAGACGGGCCAGTCCGATCCGCACTTTACGGGTCAAAACAGGTAGGACTGATTTGCTTTACCATTCCTAGTAAAACGGGTTACGGACTAATCTACAGTCAACTCGTTCTACAACCCAACAAGCTGACGAGCCAAACAGGTCGAGTTAATACATGCTAATAGATTCAAGATCCTAGATTGACCTACTTTTTCCCAAACAGATTGACACGTCAGCCATCAAGCCCAACTCATTTTGTTATCTTTTTGTTTAATCTCTAATTAAATAAAATGATGAATATTCCTATAATATCATCTCTAATTCAAGACTCGTCTCAATATTAGTTGATTTTTTTTTAAGTCTCACTATGTTACATATTTTCAAGATTTCTTTACATTTTTTATGTCAAAATAAAAGTCTTATAAAATATACACTTTAAAGAATATGACTCCTACACTTTAAAGAATATGATTCCTAAAGTTATGATTTTAAACCCGTCTTTAAATTGCGAGACGGGCCAGTCCGGTCCGCACTTTACGGGTCAAAACAGGTAGGACTGATTTGTTTTACCATTCCTAGTAAAACAGGTTACGGACTAATCTACAGTCAACTCGTTCTACAACCCAATAAGCTGACAAGCCAAACAGGTCGAGTTAATACATGCTAATAGATTCAAGATCCTAGATTGACCTACTTTTTCCCAAACAGATTGACACGTCAGCCATCAAGCCTAACCCATTTTGTTATCTTTTTGTTTAATCTCTAATTAAATAAAATGATGAATATTCCTATAATATCATCTCTAATTCAAGACTCGTCTCAAGATTAGTTGATTTTTTTTAAGTCTCACTATGTTACATATTTTCAAGATTTCTTTACATTTTTTATGTCAAAATAAAAGTCTTATAAAATATACACTTTAAAGAATATGACTCCTACACTTTAAAGAATATGAATCCTAAAGTTATGATTTTAAACCCGTCTTTAAATTGCGAGACGGGCCAGTCCGGTCCGCACTTTACAGGTCAAAACAGGTAGGACTGATTTGCTTTACCATTCTTAGTAAAACGGGTTACGGACTAATCTACAGTCAACTCGTTCTACAACCCAACAAGCTGACAAGCCAAACAAGTCGAGTTAATACATGCTAATAGATTCAAGATCCTAGATTGACCTACTTTTTCCCAAACAGATTGACACGTCAGCCATCAAGCCTAACCTATTTTGTTATCTTTTTGTTTAATCTCTAATTAAATAAAATGATGAATATTCCTATAATATCATCTCTAATTCAAGACTCGTCTCAAGATTAGTTGATTTTTTTTAAGTCTCACTATGTTACATATTTTCAAGATTTCTTTACACTTTTTATGTCAAAATAAAAGTCTTATAAAATATACACTTTAAAGAATATAACTCCTAAAGTTATGATTTTAAATTTTATGCCATGGTAACAACCTCCGATTAAATATATTATAAGATTCAAATTTTAAACTTACATTCCTAAAATCCTAGAATATGACTCCTACATTAGAGATGTTTTAAAGAATTTCATTAAGAATCTAGTTATTATTACATATATGCACTTTTTTATAAAAATAAAATTAACAAAAATAAATAAATTTATAGTAAGCACATAATAAACCAACATTTAGTTGTTTTAAAAAGATATATTTCAATTTTTTCAATCACATTTTTATGAATACAAAATTGATAATTAATATACTTAATCTCAATAAAGATACACATGTTATCTTACAAATATATTATAATTTAATTTTTCAATTCACTATATATTTTTTCCTATTTAAATTATATCATATTTTCAGATTCAACTAAATTAATTGGTAGAACTCCCTTTTCCCATCTCATTTATCTCTTTCTGTTTCAATTACCGCCATTTACATGAGTATGTAGCAAAAGGAAGAATAATATATCTGAACTGAGGCTTTATTAATGTCTCTCTGCCGAATAGACTAGTAGTTCGAAAATGTGGAAATCTTGAGAAGAAAAAAAAACAAAGTAATTTTTCTTTTTCATTTTACTGAAAGAAAAAATTGACATGTCACGAAACACAAGACTTCACATTCACACGGGGGCGGTGCTGTTGAGATGCTTGACTCAATTCTGGTCTTTTTTTCTTTTTTTTTCTTTAACTCTTTTCTCAACGTACCAAACCCATTTTTGGAACCTTCGCATACTCAGATCAAACCCTCTACACGAACGAGTCTCTCTGTAAAGGGTTTAAAGACATTTGCAAACGTTGTCTCTTTCTGCTTCAACCATCGGTGCTGGAACTTTGAGTCTTTCCCTCGAAATTAATTCATGCAAAGACTCAAGCTTTGATGCTGCATATCCGTTTTTCGTTTGCACATTCATGTGGGTCATTGTGTGGTTGTCTGAGTTTCAGCAAAGGGATAAACGGGTCTGCGTGAGTGTGACTTGAGAGGGTCTTTCCTTCAATTCAGTTCAAGGGTAGCCTTGTGTGGTTTTCATATTGAAGCATGAGTTTGCTTGTGGGGTGGATTTTAATTTTCAAACCTAAGTGATATCACATCACCCTATTTGGCAAAAAGTAAGGATTTTTGCAATTGTAGTGAAGTGGGGGGCATTTGTTTTAGTTGAGGGAGCAAAGGATGATTCAGCTGTTGTTCTTGGTGATTTTTGCTGAGGGGGTTCTGGCATTTCTTTTGTTGGTGAAGATAGGACCTTTGAGAGATCTTGTGATAAAGAGCCTGGATCAGTTGAAGATGGGGAAGGGTCCAGCTACAGTAAAAACTATTGCAGGTACCATGTCTGTGATTCTCCTTTCAAGTCTCATGAGCATTGTCAAGATCCAGAACAAAGGTGCTAAACTTGGAACCATGTCGCCCATGGATCAAGTTCTGTGGAGAACTCACTTGCTGGAGGCTTCCCTCATGGGTGCGTTCATGTTTCTTTCATCTGGGTTATTTGCATCCTTGTTGACTGGTTTAGTGCTAATTATATACACTTCATGATTTTTCATAGTTTTAAGGCGCGCATTTTTTTTTTGTTTGACCCTTCTTAAGGAGGCATCGGTTAAAGAAAAGTCTTAGTTGTATGAAATCCTTAAAATTGGTCAGTGTTTGATGCATTGTTCTGCTTACCATTTTTATCAGTTCTAGACTAAAAGAACGTGTTTATAGATAGTAGAAGAACATTCTTCTTTACATGGTTTTGAGGTTGGTGGTATCTTTCTATAAACAACGTGTCAGGTTCACGAATAAATGGTCGAATTTATTAATATCTCTATATAAATGTTTGATTGAGGCCTCTGAAAATTATATGTTGTTGCTCTGTTATTGAACTTGTCTTACAATATATATCCATAATCAATCTCTTCAATTTGAAAAGAAACAGAGAAGGAATAATGTTCGGTATTAAGTTGCTATTACAAAATTGACACCTAAAAGGATCCTTTTGTCTCACACTACTGCCCAACTTTGTTCTGATTCTTGATCTTTCTGAATTTAATTGTCGTATTGAACCTAAATGATTTACTTAGAGTTTTGGTTACAGGGGTATGGAATTGCAATACGAGAATATAAATTGAGTTTTGGGGGGAGGGGGGGAGTGAGAAGAGGATTGTCCTGGGATCTTGAATTTCCACTGTAAGTGGAGTAGTGTTCTTTGTGTTCTTCATTATTCATTGAAGATTACAGTTTTTGTTTCCTAAATTCTGTGCATTATGCATGGATAGCAGTAATAGTTCATAGTATTTAGTCTGCCTTATTCTGTGATTGATTTCTTGATGATTCTGATTAACACATCCTTTTAACAAACATCATAGATATAAGTTTGTCTAAGCATGACTCCTGAGTTTGAGATATTTTCTTTAATTCCTTTGTTGTTGATCTTTCACCATGGTAACTTTGTGATGCACTTGAGATGACTACTGAATATTAATATCACAAACTTATTAATATTGTTCTAATATAATATGAGAGCTCACTCACTCTTAAAAGAAATGTCGTTAGGGTTGGGTTAGTTCCTCAATACATAGGGTATGTTTGGACAAACTTCTCCATAAACACTTCTATGGGAAAAAAAATGAAATTAATTTCTCTATAACTTAAAATTAGTTTGTGCTTAAACTAATTGTAGAAGGTCTCTCATACTACTTTTCTAAATTCTTATTTTAACTTGTGCATGAACTAATTTTAGCTTATGAAAAAGTCTATTTATTTATTTTTTCTTATTTTTCTCTCCTAGAAGTGGTTTTGGAGAAGTTACTCCAACCATGCTCAAAACCAATATGGGACATACACTTCTCCATCAATCTTGTCGAGTTTTTTGATCCATCAAATTCATTTTCGGTCTAGAAAGAACAAAAAAGAGTATTGTGGAACCCACTCTTGATACTCAGTGTGGGACTTCAGCACCTCACAATACCCAAGTTCCTATCATAGCACCAGTCCTAAGACATCGGCAACCAGCTCAGATAGCAATTATTAAGTACCCAAGCAATTGTGGAACCCGCCCTCTAAAGCTAGCTAATTAAGAGGTAATACCAAGTTCCTATTGAGAGAACAAATAATGAAATGGGAATAGAGCCATTTGATGTGGTAGATAGTAACCATGTCAGCACACATAGTTCAAACAAGAAAGATTTGTATAAAAATACACTTGGGTGCAGAGAAGTGGGGGCTTGTGAAAATATATGTGGTCCCTTGAAGAACCATAGTTATTCATTTTGTAATATCTTACATTTTGAAGATATACATTACTCATGTTGGGAATCACAAATAGAAAAATAATCTCTTCAAGCATAAACACATCTATAAATAAGAGCATAAAATGATTTTTCTAGAAAAAACAACCTTTCTTGTGTAACTTTTCTGACAAAAATGATAAACTTTCTTCTACAACTCTTCTAACAAAGATTTCAAACTTTCTCATGACACACAACTAGCTACTCCTCTTTAGACTCAACAAAAGTTAAAGTGACAACAATCAAATCAACTCTTCATTTTATATAGTTTTCTCTACTTTTTCCTTTTTCATATTACTCAATGTGGAAGTTTGGTGAATACTGCTTGAGAACCAACAATCCAGTCTTTCTTCTTTTTTGTAAACATCACCTTTCCTAAGTGTTAGAAGTGAGCTTTAAGCCTAATTCAACCTCACAAAATCGGTTTGTAAGGTGAGGTTTGCACCCCACTTGTATAGTATGAAATTGCCTTATCTCTAGTCGATGTGAAACTTCCAACACCCCCCTTATGCCGAGGTATATACATCTCGTGTGTGGGTCTAGAAATTGGTGGTCCGTTAGCGGCCGATAGCGGGTGGATCAAAATGTCCAAGAAAGTTCGTTAGTATAGGTTCTAACTTGGCTCTGATACCATGTTAGAAGTGGAGTATAAGCCTAACTCAACCCCACAAAACCAGCTTCTAAGGTGAGGTTTACACCCTACTTATATATATATTATGAAATTGTCTTATCTCTAGTTTGTAAACCTCACCTTACAATCCGGTTTTGTGGGATTGAGTTAGGCTTAAACTCCACTTCTAACATGGTATTAGAGGCAATGGTTCAGAGTGACTGACTACATAACTAGCAAAAAAGGGGTCACCAAAGTGATTGACATAACCATAACAACGAAAAAGGGGTCACCATACACCTGAAGGGAAATATATCATATGAAAAAGGAAAAAAAGATGGACTCACCCTTGAGGGGAGATTGTTAGAAATAGTCCAAGTGTGAGTCAAAAGTCTCACATTGGATAGAAAAGACAAAGTTAAACACATATAAGAATAAAGGCCCATAATACCATTGTCTTAAGGTTTTGGGGTAAAAGTGATGTCAAATACTTTATATGTGTAAGACTCATGTCATATAAATATATAGAACCATAATCTCTCTATAACCCTATAACTCATATGATGAAATATATAAACCTATCAGTGGTATCAGAGGTAGGTTAGAGCCTATCCTAGCAAGATTTCCTGGACATTTTGTTCCATCTGCTATTGGGCCGCTAACGGATCACCCACTAATTTCTAGTTCCATGCACGAGATGAATATACTTCGGCGTGAGGGGGTATGTTGGAAGTCCCACATCGACTAAAGACAAGACCAATTCACAATATACAAGTGGGGTGTAAACCTCATCTTTCAAACCGGTTTTGTGGAATTGAATTAGGCTTAAACTCCACTTCTAAAACTAAGTTTCTGTTCCAGTTTCTATAGAAACACTTATGCCAACATCCACTTCCACAATCTAGAGTAGGACACTACACAAAGGGTGAGAGAATGATACTTTACTCTTTCCTCCAAACCTACTCTGAAACAGCTATCATCTTCTTCAAACCAATAAGGACTTGGTGTTGATGGTAATGAGGGATATACTTCGAGAGGGCTATTAACATCTAACTGGAACAGGCCAACCTCCAATAAGATGACTGCTCTGGATGCCGGTGTCAGGTGCTTCCACTTCTGAATTGATTTGTTCATCTCCATATGCACAAAAGGCAGTCATCACAAAATTCAAAATCAAGAAAAAATGGAAATGATGAATACCTTCTGTAAAATAAGATGAAATAGGGTTTTGGGATTAATCTCCCTTGTGTAAACCCTACACAAAGGACAGTTTATTTATATTGATAATGGACCAAATCCCAGAAATACATAATGGGCTGAGCCCAACTATTAAACACAATATTATATCATCTAACACCTTCTATATAGAAATAAATCTCTTTGAGAATCGATCTAGAATATCCTCTATCTAGGCAATATCCCTAAGAGTGACTATAGCAAATGCAATGATATGATTAAAAGAAATATTCATCTTTCAAACTTATAGAAATGCTAACTTAAATTAAAATAAAATATTAAAATGTAACATCTCTCATTTTTTCTGAGTATTATCATCTTAGAGAAAAGGTGAAAAATAGGCAATATGTGTGTGTCTAGTGTCTTGGTGTGCTATACTTTGGACATTAGTTGACACATGTTGTGTATAATCTGACATATGAACTTGGAACGAAAGAAGATGAATCCAGAAGTCCAGAACAAAACTCAAGAAGGACCCAATTGGTCAAGAGGAAACTAGGTGAACTCATAAACAGAGAAAGAAGACAAAATGAAGGGAGTGAAATGAAAACGAACTAAGTTTACCTGAATCTTGAAGAGAGAAAGATTAAATGAAAAGGAGGAAGAAAGATGAGCAAACAGGCAGGGGGACCGTTCAGATGTGCAGTTTGGGGAAGGATATTAATATCACACAAAAAGAATGAGAAAGTGAATGATAAGTCTTGAAGTTGATCGCCACATGTTACCCTTTATAACATCAAATTTGGGTTCTCACACTTCAGAACTCCAAAAAGTTCACAAAAAGCAAATTTCTATCAAAATTCATATATTTGTTTGTGTATTGCAATTTTCTATAAAATTTCATATATTTTTCTATTGTATTACGAGTATACCCTTTTATAGGATGAATTAAGGAAAATCTTTTAAATTTCACATTAATTCTCAATGAGTAATCTTTAATATCCATTAGTAATTGACTCCCACTAATGTTATCTTTAATTTCCACTATATGGATCATTATTTCCCTTCTTTAATTAAAAAGATATAAGTTACCAAAAAACTCAAAATTACATTGACCCCTTAAGAAAATAGAGGGCCAAATGAAGCAAATAAATTTGGGTTATATGTTTTATAAATAATAAAAAAATGTTTCAAGAAGGACATTAGGATTGTACATTTTTTGGTGATCTTACTTGATAGATCCTTTAATCCCAGAGTTCTCAGAAAAAAATGAGCTGCCACTTGGAATTGTGATTGCTCTCAGTCTTTATAAAATCATAATATTCTGCTAACTTACTTATGATCATGATTTTGACTACTCTAATGGCAGTATTCGGAACAACTCAGTAATCAGTGTGTAAAGTTGAATAAGCTGATATATGGACTTTGATTGAATGATAATATGAAACATCATTTTATGGTATTACTGATTTCATGTTTCACGATCATCTGGTTGAAGAAATATCTATGCAGTTCAAAGCATTATTAGGATGTGTTTTATTCAACAAGTTTAGCCTGCAATTAAGTGCATAAGAGGATCGATGCCTATCCAATCTTCTCTTTTCTTCTAGACCTTCTTTGTTTTGAATGCCGTGAGGACACTGGTCATCAATTTTCTTGTGTGTTTTAGGACCAGTTTAGTTTAAGGAAATGTTTTTGGTTTCATTAATTATTAAACAAATCTTAACAGTAAATAAAGTGACATTTTTGCTGTTATTTGTAAAACCAGAAAATGGGACAGAAACATTGACACAAACATTAGCATACATCTTAAACTAGATTACCTTGTATTAAATGAGTTATTTTGGTCTTGCAGGTTTTACATTATTCCTTGGATTTCTTATTGATAGAATCCACCATTATCTTCAAAAACTTGTTAATTTAAGGAGTAATGCACGAACATCAAACGAAGAACTAGAAAACCTTAAGAAGGAAACTGTCCAACTTAACGAAAAGGATGAGAAAGCTTCGAAGGAGATAAAACAGCTTAAGGAAGAACTTTCCCGGGTGGCCGAAAGTTTGAAAAAGATAAAATTGGAATCTGAAGAGAAGGAGAAGAAAGTTGAGACTGCTGAAGCACATGTTGCTTCTCTCCAAAAGCAAGCTGCAGATCTACTACTTGAATATGACAGACTCTTAGAAGAAAATCAAAATCTGCAGGCTCAAACACTGGGACACAAGAGTTGAGGAATGGCTGAGATGCATTGATAAACAAATTTTGGGGTGAGATTTCATCAGGGCCGTTCCTGGTTAGGTTGCAAAATCTTTATTTTGGAAAAAAATTACATCTTTTGGTCCTTTTTGAAAATGCAGCATTGACCAAAAGAGCTCTGTGCTAAATTTATAAGTTTTGTAGTTCTTTTTAGTTTGTTCTCGATTTAGTTATCAGATCATTGTGTAACAAATGAACCATTTTGTTTTTTTACTGTCTTTATTGGATGCATATATTTCAGCTGAAGATTATTGGTGGACAAATACTTGGAATTACAAAGGGTTTGTAGAATTTCAACATTATAATTGTGCCTTGAAGTTCATCTTGCTGTACCATTTTATGCATAAAAACAAGTGTTTGGAGTGATATCGTAGTTTCTGAAACCTGCATTAGTTGCTTCTGAGGTCAGAAATTCGTAAAATGCATTTCTTAGCTAAGTAATTCTGCTTACAAATACATGAGAATAGAAAGTAGTTAGGTTGAGTGTGTTATTTCAGACTGATATGTGTTTGTGTGTGTCACAAGTTCTATGTGAATGAACCTAGAAAAGATAATTGATATTTGGAATACACTCATAAGATTTTTTTTGGCATACATCGAAGATTCTTGATAGGTACTCAACTAACTATAAAATGTAGTTGTATTTTTATTAATAAAATTCAAAAAGTTTATTAATATCAAGGAGTTGACATTCACAATACACATAGATATTATTTTCTCAAACATTATGAAAAGTATTAGATTCATAAAAATAATTCATCATTAAAAGCAAATACAATATATCATCTTTAAAAAAAAAAAACTACCAATTTAAGAGATTAGATTTCTTTTTTTATTTTTTAGGACAAATTATTTTGTTTTATCATATAATTTGTTTTTTCCTCATGTTTTTGCCTGCAATTCCACATTGAAGAGCCAGTTGAATATGGATTGGAGGAGTTACTGTTAAATTATTTTAACTTTAACTGGTTAAATATCTCAGTAGTCCTTAAATCCCGAAATTGAAATCCATACATTTTGATTTTTAATTTAAAAAGTTAATAGATTTAATTTTTTTAACTTACCTAAATATATTAAAGGTTAAATTGTTCCATTGGTCCCTAATTTCGTATGAAAATTTGAATTTGGTCCCTCTTTTCGAAAAAGTGTTAAATAGGTCCCTAATTTTGGAAAGTTGTCTCAATGAAGCCCCTTCCGTTAAAAATGTAGAAACGGCGTTAAGAGCACAGTGACGTGGATATGGTGAACGGAACTGAACAGTGAAGTGGCATACTGAATGTGGTACACGTGGAAATATGAAATGGTTTAATAATTACTGTTATTAATAGGTTGTAATAAAACTGTAATTAAGCTGTAATTGCTTTTGGGATTAAGCTGTAATTAAGGTGTGTAATAAAACTGAAAGTGAAAGGGTTGTAATAAAACTGAAAGGGCGAAATTGGGATTGAGGGTTCGTCTAGGGTTTTTTCAAATCGGAGGAAGAGGTGTTGGAAAATTGGCTTTCGAACCGAAGCATCGCGAGGGTTTGTGCTGGAAACTGTGCTGAAATCATAGTGTTTGTATTGGAATTGCGATCTCGGTGGAAGTGGTGAAGTGTCAGGTGAGTTAAACATCTCAGCTCGAAGTTCCCATTCCTGTAGGCAACAACCGTTTAATTGATTGTTTATTAGGAAAGCGAAGTCTGATCGTGATTGTTTGTGGTTTAAATATTGGAACTTTATTAAAGTTCGGTGTATGACCCACCACCATGTTCGAATTTGTGTTCCCCTGTGGTCCCCCCCGTTGCTAATTGTTTTCCCTTTTCTGTTTGGATGTTTTTTACTTTATTGTATATCTGTATGTGCTTATATAGGTGTATGTGGTTATATAGGTGTCTGTGGTTATATATTTTTGTGCATGATGGGGGACGACAAGTTTGACGTCGTTTTTCACCATGGAGGGAAATTCGTTAATGATGGTAAA
>Ga0209589_1011830_pt1 | contig 12109 bp, 5 predicted proteins | sample CowpeawhiteBW_FD_187525 | JGI IMG/M metagenome (GOLD analysis project Ga0209589, IMG submission 187525) | Root nodule microbial communities of legume samples collected from California USA - Cow pea white BW (SPAdes) (version 2) | ecosystem: Host-associated > Plants > Roots > Nodule | place: USA...
ATATATATATATATATATATATATATATATATATATATATATATATATATATATATATATATATATATATATATATATATATAATTGGAAAATATTATACTGTAGTTATTGTTTAAGTTTTACTTGATATTTATAGTATATATTGATAAAAGTTATAAAAGTTATAAAAGTGAAAATAATACACAGAATTTAAGAAATGCAAGAAACCACAATATAAGTGAGCACACCAGGTAAAAGATAAGTTTTGAAGAAAGCCGTTATGTAGAGATGAGATAGTATAATTGTTTTGTAAAGAAATAAACTCTGTTATCTTCTGAACCATCATTTACAATAGATACTTATAACAACGATTAACTTAGGATCAGTATTGTACAAGGGATGAAAATAACGATTTCTTAGCATTAAAGAGTAAAAACAATGACGTTTAATAGAATTCGTCACTGAAAGTGGTATAATATATGTTTATTATACCAATTTGTACCATTTCACTTTTATTTATCTTTTCTTTCAAATCACAAGAGTTTTTTTTCACGTTATAAAAGTTGACAAAAACATGAGCTAAAGAACTTTTTGATACATGTAGATCTATTGTTGTTAAAGATTTATCCTTGATATATTGTACATGCCTTCAATATACAACAGAAATTTTTCGAATTTTTCAGAAATCTAAAAAATCAGCAAAAGTATCTCTTAATAGAATAGATATATTCAGGATATTATAAAAAAAATGTTTAATGATTACTATGACAAAAAATTAAATATTGTATCACATAATCTAGACATTTTGTTTAACAATTATCAAACCTCTTAGTATATTTATATTTATATTATTACATCTGACTTAAATACTATACAAACATATTTTATATATGAACCAAGTTGCATTTTGTGTGATGTGCAACAAAAAGTTTGAACAAAATTTCATGTCCAAAAGAAAGAAGAATTATCTAACAACAATCTTATCGTTACACTAATAGATAAATATTGTTATCATCATAAGTACAAATTATGTTGATGTGTCAAGGGATATCAAAGTATTATTATTAGTAGACAAAGTATGACCTCACTTGATTTACTATGTTTCACACTTTTAAAATTTAAAGAGATTACTAAGTATTTACAAGTTGTAATTTTTCATTAGCTCATTACACTTTGAAGAGCTTGAATATACCAAAAACATTTGAATGGCTTGTTTAATTAATTTTTCTGACATTTTGGGACAAAGAACACAGTACACTAATTTTTACATTTCTCTAATTCATATTACTTTACACTTTATCTATATATTTTATGATTATTTTGTAATACATTTATAAGATCTCATTTTTATCAACGATTTTCAACAGACTTTCTTTTAATAAATTTACTTTAAATAAATTTATCATATATATTAATTATAAAGGGTAATATTTTGTCTTATAGTCTTGAAATTACACATGTAAATGAAGACGTCTAATATATTCTTTTTCAAACAAAATTATACATACAAGAACGATTATAATAATCGTTGTTAAATAAAGGTTAAACATTTAGATAAAATGATAGTTGGAACTATGTATTTAACTATTATAGTCACTTGTGATTACACTTGGTAATCATTCTTAAAAGCCTGTTTTTATTATTTCCAACAACAACATTATTTTTAATATCGTAAAAAAAAGACTTTTAATCAGTTATTAAAAGTCTTAACAATATTACATTCATCTCTAAAAATGTGGAATTAAATAAACAAATAATTCTTTGATAAAAGATATTTTTAAAGAGAAAAAAGATAGATTTAAAAATTGTAGTTTATTTCAAACAAAATTATTCCTTCTCATAGGAAGAAAATAACTATAAAAAGTAAATTACCTTATATTAGTAAAAAAACTAAAAAGTAATAAAAATAATGTCAAATGTGTATAAAAAGATTTGGGTATCAAAATACCATTGTTTCTGATTAAATATGTAGTAATCTCATAATTTATATAATTACCCTGTAATAATAGATTAAATTACAAATATTTTATAAATAATCATATTTTTATTTATTTTAAATATTTTTACACGTTTTAATCCAGGTAAAAAAAAACCTATAATATAATGTAATTTTATAAGAAATACTTACTTTTTTGTAGTCATATTTTTTTTTTATGTTTTTCATTTGACTCTCATTTATGACTTGACGGTTTTATTTTTACATCACTTCGAAAAATCAAATCTACGTTATTTTCATCTAAGAAAAAAATCTAATAAAATTTTAACCATTATAAGTGAGAAGAGATTAATGTAATTTTAGTTATAGGAAAAAGAACAGTACGTACACAATATTAGCATGATTTTGAAAAAAAAAATACACCGTTAATTGCTCAGACATAAAAAAATGTGACATGATAAATAATATTTTCAAAATAACAATATATATATATATATATATATATATTACTTATTATCCAGTATTAATTGTGAGAAATTAAACGAACGTGGTGGTGTTTTCATTTCATAGTTGCACCTGTTTCTTAAGGCAAAACAATCGCAAACGTCACATTATATCAACTAGTCACAAAAAATTCAAATACTAAATAAATTACTTAATTAAATAGCACATGTTAGTTATCACATGTATGAACAACCATAAATCACATATTATAGCAATTAAAGAGAAGTAAGTTTAAACTGTGGAATTTAATTCCATCACTCCATTAAAACGTACAATCTGACAAAATATAATGAAATAATTTTAGAGCAGTATTTATTATATTGTTGTTATGGTTTAGTGGTGGGGGTGTAATGTAACATAGAGAGCGTTGAAGATAAAAAATAATAATTAAATAAAATAAAATAAAAAACAGCTTTTATTAGTGATGTGATATATAAATATAGGAGGGCGGCTATTTGATTTGTTGTTACCAACACATTTATTAGTTTTTTTAACTCTTAATTAATTACACACATCTACCTTCTAACGTTTCTTTAAATGTACCATCATCTTTTGCTTTTCCACCTTTGGCTCTCCAACAAAAATAAACCAAACTAAAACACATTTTTTCAAAACAATATCGTTACTACTTACTAATACAAACAAACAAAAATATCATATTTGACGCGATTTTCTCCAACACATTTTCACTTCCTCACGCATTTTCTATCCAACACAATCTTTTCACACTTTTTCAATAACTAACCAACATCCACAATTTTACACCAATAACAAATTTCTAAAACCATTTATTTGTTATAATAATATTCGATACTTGCAAAGATTAAATAAATTGACTTTTTATATATAAATTGTGAGTTGAATTACAGAAAATAAAGACAGCATTGACATTTAAAATCATACGTACACGTGGCCCAAATATATTAAGGATGGTGTTCAATTCAACCCGGTCCCTCTATTTTTTATTTATTTTTCCTTCGAAAAAGGTTAATGTTATGTCACACATTTGCAAGTTTAGTTTTTCAAAGCTCGAAATTAAATAGGCGCTGGTTTCAGAAAACAAAACTGGTTAACTACGATGCAATACAAATCCGGTTTTGTGGTTCCTGTTTTTATTTATTCACATGGAGTATAGTTTAATATTTCAATTTGAAATAGAAATAATATTAAATAAAACTCACGTGGTGTTACAAAAATAAATATAGATTTTATTTATAAATTTGTTGTTGGGATGGACATGGAACAATTGTAGAAAGAAAAGAAAGAACATAATAATGGTGAGGTAAGTGAGGGTGAAGGTGAAGAAGCATTAGGGTAGAGGAGAGGGAGAAGGTGAAAAAGCAAAAGAGGTTACATAATAAAATGAATGTTGGGGCAATGCAATAAAAGCTGAATGGATACAATTTGGGAAGCAAGTCAAAAATTCCTGTGACACTGATCTCACGTCATTTCAGGCTTTCACATTCAAAATGGCCAAACAGCCACGGAGTAGTAGTACTACCACTACCACTGCTTTTCTTCTCTGCAGCCCCAAAGTGCCCCTCACCATACGCTATTCTCAATTTTTCATTATATTTTGTTTATTTTAAAACCTGGTTAGTCACAAGACACCACCATAACCACTGTCAACACGACCAAAAATTTATTCTATATTTAAAACCAAAAATCAGACACACCCAGAGAAAGAGAGAGAAAAAAAAAATAGGGTAGAGTGGTGGCATGGGAGAGACAAAAGGGTGAGTATTACCAGAAAGAGGAACAAAGAGAAAGTTGAAAATGGCCTTTCACCGGCCTTCCCCAAACCCAAAATGCTCAATGCCTGCATAAGCTTCCTACCCCAACCAATCAAACTTCCCCATTTTGGACCCCTTTTTTTTTTTTTTTTTTCTCTCTCTCTCTCTCTCTGAAACCTTAGAGAGTGAGACAAAGAAACAAAGGCCAGTGTGATAGCGGCAAGGCTTGGCTACCATTCTTCTGATTTTCTGTTTTTTGCTGCAATGGGTGTCATGGAGGAGAATAACACGCTGCTAAGCTTCTCTTGTTGTTCCTGTTCTTGTTCTTCTCCTTCTGCAACATGCAATGACCCTTATGCCCTTTCTCTCAAACAGGTACCTGTTCACCCTCCCTCTGTAAATCCAACCTCGTTTCCCTCCTTTCGTAGATGAGACACAGACACGGACACCACCAGTACAATGTAGCTCTTTCTTCTCTCTCACTGTCTCACTCTCAGTCTCTCCCTTCTCTCTTCCATTGCGTCCAAAAAGGCAGACAGGATGGAGCCAGGCATAAACCATATTTTTATATATAATTTATAAATACTATCTCTATATTTTCATTTTCATTCCCATTTTATAAATTTTCCTTCTTTTTTTTTTTTTGGGTTTTCTTCAAAAGCTGCTGCGACAGCAACAACACCCCCACCCCCTCTCTTCTCGGGATCTTTTTTATGTTTTTGTTTTTTTTTTCCGGTGCTCTGAGATTTAAAGGAAGAAAGAGGAGCATGTGAATCGTCATCGATCATGGGTTTTGGTTAAGCTACATTAGAATGCCTAGGAGAGACACTGTGTTGAGGTTTTTCATCATTTGTTTACTTTCGCTTCTGTATGTAACCTCCTTTTCATTCCCGATGATCACTTTGATGATGATGTATCTGTGTTTTTCCTCCATTTTTTAATAGATTATATTGTTTTTCAATTTGCTTCTTGCTCGTTTTTCTTTCTCTTGGGTTGTCAAATTTGTGATATTGTTTGAATAGTGTTCTTGCGTTTGTGGTTCTTCTCTGGCGGTGACATAAATTTTGTTGAATCCCGTATGGTTGAAACGATTTCGTTTAGCTCTGAACAAGTAAGATGTCACTGTTTTTGTTGATGTTTTTTGTGAAATGGTGTACGGGGAAGAGGGGGGTAAGAACAAAAAGATTTGATCGAATGTGGTCCAAGAATGTCAGGGAGCATGGTATGTGGTGGAGTTGAATCTTTGGTCACTGTTCCAACTTTTATTCTTAACTGATGCAGCAGTAGCCGCATGATTTGACTCTAGTGGGACCTGTTTTGCATATGACTAGTGTGTGCATTGTCTGATTAGAATTTGCAATGAACTGAGCAATCCATTGTGTGTTGTTTGTGAACACGATAACCTCGTCATGAAAAGTGCAATGCAAGAGCTCTGGAAGAAGAATCGCTGGACTACAGTATTTTGTCCAAAGAAGTTAAAAACAGAAAATTTTCTTTAGCTGCAAATATTTTTAGCGAACTGAATAGTACTATTTCCACTCACCTTTTTGATTCATTTATGTTCCAATTTCACATTACTCAGCAATTTTTCTGTGCAGTTGCATTAGCTAGAGTCCTGTATATGTTTTTGTTTCGTCACACACCATACGCTATAGTTTCACCTCACTCGTTCTTGAAGCAATTATTTGCATCCTATGGTATTGTATCTGTTTTAGTGTAGCGACACACGATGTCTACGACAGGAATTGACATCAGCTCCTGTTCTGATAATAAATTTGCGTCCTGTCAAATGTTTGAACACCTGTAGGATGATAGTATGGAGATTCTCCATATGTAAATTTATATTGCATACATCATCATCAACAAGAACCTTCCTTAGTTGTTCGATGTTGATGAAGTTTTCTACTGCTAGATACATTCTGTTGAGTTTTGGTACATTTGATCGTAAAATTCCTTCCCGTTGCTTCAATTTTTTTACTTTAATTTTCATAATCATAGGCAGAGAATAACACTTTCTTTGTCCTTGACTCACTGTGTGCTTCAGTCATTATGTCTCCTCATGATGATAGCCTTCCTGATTGGGTTAGTGAAGCAGCAATTTCCAATTTTTCATGATAATCTTAAAATTCTACTTGTACTCTTTCTTGTATTCTGAGGATTTTTACTGTCTTTAATCTTTAGCACACAAAATAATTGCAATTTCTACATGCTTTTAAGTGCAAGATTCAGTAGGCAGTAATTGTATATCAGGCTGTTGCAACATTCGATATTTTCTCATATTTGATTCCATGGTAACAAACATAGTCTGTGAGATGATATATTCTGTTTGGATTATGACCCTGAGATTTTGGACATAGTTCTTCAAAGTAAAGAGAAGATGAAAATACTAGCATATCTCTTCTGGGTGCAGAGATATACTCTCTCACCAGAAAGACTTGCATAGTGTCTTTCTGATGCTATGCATCACTTGGTAATCAATCATATTCATAACAAACTTCTCTGTCTTCTTTCTCCAATTTCTCCTTGCCTCTTGTGGAAATCTAGTACATGCAATTTTCTGTATGATTCCGTTACTTTGAGAATGGATTGTTTATCTAGGCAAAGTATTGATATTTTGGTTTCTAAACACCTTCTAGGTTGAAGTTCCTTTGAAATAAAGCCACATTTGGAATATAAAAATTTCGGGAGAATGAGTGACGTTTGAATTTAATGTAGTAAAAGCTTTCGGATTCAAAAGTCAGAGTAGAAAACTTCATGTTTACCTCATATCAAGAATACAGTGTTCCAGTTTAAAAGCTTTCATTTTCTGCACCCACATGAGCTCAGTGTTATCTACAAAGTTGTGTGGCGATGATTATTGGTATTAATGTCATACGAGCCAAGTGCCCTTTGCTCTGGGCACTGCTAGGGTCAAGAATTATGGGCCGTTTAAGTTACAATGCCCCAAAAATTGGATGCTAAAGTTCTTTAAATTTTGCATTTAAGAACACCTTTTGGTGCTTATTGAAAAAGATATTTGGATCCCAACTTCTATCTTCACATTTCGTTGCAACTCTTTTTTAAAGAAACAAAGAGTTGTCATGCAATGACAGTTAATTAATCGCTTTTGGTTTTAAGAAATTTGAAATCCATAGCGGCGTATCCCAGCTATGATGCACGAAAAATATCTTAATCGTTGAATGTGATGTTGGAGCAAACAAACTACAAAGTGCGCTGTCGCTTTTATGTTCAAACAAAGTGCGAATAATTGATTTCAATATTTTTTTTTTAACAAACGGTTGAAGTTAATACATCTGACAAGTTTTCAATACATTATTTGAGCGTTCTTCTGCGCTTACGTGCCATTTTATTGAAACACTAATTGTTAGGTTCTCTTTAGTCCATAATAGGACCCATTTACCTTCACTTTGAAGATTTTCTATGTAGAAATTCATTAGTGTCTGATTTTAAAATCAACTCTTTGATATCATTAATGAATATTTTGAGAGAGACTTCACATAAAAAATAAGACACGAGTCTAGTAAAAAAATCGATAATCTTTTATTCAAAACTTTAAAACAATAAATTTATAGAATTTTTCATTATATATGGTTTAATTTCATCGTTTTTATTTAATGTGTTGTGTGTTTGGACTCTTCAACTGATTTTTGGGTAATCAAATAATAATCCGGACACAAACATTATAATATATTCAAGATTTTGAATTAAGGGTGATATATTAATATTTGTACAAATTTCATTGAAATCGGTCAAAAAAATCTAACATTAATCTAATATGTGTTGTTTATCTATATTTTTTTCATTTTTTAAAATAAAATAAAAATGAGAAGTGAAAGTAGTTTTTGTTTATTTGATGGTAAGATTGATTTTTATTTGATGTGATAAAAGGTTGGGTCCGCAATAGAAATGTAGTATCTAGTGAATGTTGACACGCCAACAGTTGATGATATGGCATGTGACCAGAATCTGGACCTATCGATTTCCATATAAATCATCTCCTCCGTGCTCCTTACCCTACCAAGACAACTAAAAAAATACCAAACATCGTACGTTAAAAAGAGTCACGAAAAACTAATTAAAGAATGACTAATAACGAATTCTTCGGTTAATCACCGATTTAGGTTTTAAAACCATACAAATGAATAAAATAGATTTAAAAAAAATAGTCAAACGATAAAAAAATTCCTAAAAAATTATATTATCAATCATTTAAGCATAACAATAGGAGTGTCAAAAGTGAATCAACTTGCTCACCACGGATTGGTTCATCATAAGTTGATCTAAAAAAGAATGAGCTCAACTCAACTCATTTTTTGATGAGTCAAAAATTTTGTATATCTCACCACGAGTTTGTGAGTTAGTGGGTTGACTCACTTATGAATTTTTTTTTACAATTTATTTTATATATTTATTGCATTATAATGAGAATGAATTGACTTAATTTATTTTTTATAATATTGAATCAAAATATTCATCTAATTTTCGAAATATTATTATAAAGATTAAAGTATCAATGTATATAACTTGATAAAAAAATTAATTAAACATTCAAACTATTCAAATATTATTCAACAACATTCTAACATCTAAAAATATAAAATTGTAAACCTATATAATTAGAAGTTGTAAATAATTATAACAAAAAACTTAAAAAAATTTGTAAAAAAATATTTGTGGGTTAAGTGGGTCAACCCACGGGTGAGTTAAGTGAGTCTAATTTAATTTAACCTACTTTTAAAAAAACTGACATTTTCTTAATCTAACCTAAATCAAACCCACGATGAGCAAAATTAACTCACGGATCGGAATCCATTTTCACATCTCAATATTGCAACTACGATGAATGTTCAAATTGTTCAATCAAATCTTATATTGTAAAAGAAAAAAAAAATATAAGGTAAAATGTTCTACTCAATTGTTTCCGACAATAAATATCAAAATAAATTGGTAAATAAAAAAAATAATGAAACATTGGTCACAAAAATAAAAAAATGAAAACGTCATATTTAAAGATGAATATTTTATTTATTTGGCTTGTAAATTATGTGGGTATTTTTATAGTTACTTAATACATTATATATGTAAAAAAATCTTGAAATATATTTCTCATTTTCTTTTGAAGTAACCAAAGCAAGACAAATAAATAATTTCATTAATTTGAGATACAGATCAGACAACTATTCTTATAATAGCTTAGTACGTTAAGTAAAGAGGATACGCATACTTACTTTCAAAATTAATTACATTATGTTAATATATATTAAGAAATTATTATAAGCAAAGTCCTAAACAATTAATGTTTCTAATGTGTTACCTTATTAATATTTTTCAAAATCAAATTATGCATATAACATTCCATCTCAACTTACATCAATTCGTTATTTTCCGTGTACGAATATTTATAACTGGATTGAAATATTCCAAATCTTGATTAAATGAAATTTCAAAAGCAAAAAACTAAAACTAAGGATATATTTAAAAATATCGTATAATAACTTAAAATATCAACGTTGATGAAATTTACCTCAAACTTAAGTAGGAAAAATATTTTAATTAGATTGTTTAAATGTTAACATAAATTTAACGTACATTAGTTCAGAAAATTATTATACTGTAGGTTATGTAATAATAATTAAAATTATATTTAGAAATAATCATATTATAATTAATATGGAATACCAGTGGTGGAGGAATTCGTTTCAATTTTAACGAAGAAATAGATTTTAATTGAATTATGTCAATTTTGGTGTTAATTTAGCATACATTATTTTGGAAATTTATTACACTTTATCATATTTCGAAAGATTAATTTATACAAATATTATGTTTCAGGATAGTTGTAAGAAGAAATGAGGGTTTGAATTGTGGATGATGTTATAATGTAGAAAAATAAATAAGGTAGGAGGAAAAAACATATCATATTTTTCCCCCTGTTCGTACAAATTAAGATATAAAACAGTTCATATTAATTTATATCGCAATTGAAATTTCAAGCAACTTAACTAATAACATTTTAAAATGTTTTTGTGCTTATAAGGTTGAAACTATATATTAACATTTATCTATATTTTTATTCATTCTGATTTGTATTTTGTTGTCTTCCATATTCAAAATAAATATTACTTTGAGTGAATACGTTACCTACAAAAATTAACTGAAAGATGCATGTTTATGTTGTTAATTTTATTTTTTGAAGTTTTTTAATACAATAATCAATGTATGAATAGTATTGAAATATTCACGTGAGATAAAATAGGTAAATATTTATACCACAATTTGTTTCAAAACTCCCAACCATATCTATATTAACTGAATTTATTTTTTAAACAATATTTATATTTATTTCAAAGTTTAAACTTTAAGCTATTGTCAATGAACATAAAATTGATTAAAGACTTATCACTTTGTTTTTTAATAAAATAGTTATATTTATTAGTTATGATGTGACGATACTTCAAATTGCAAATTGGACACATATCTGAGTTCGATACTTTATGATGCTTTATCAATACTTATTTATGAAGTATTTAATTTATAAAATCATAGTACACTATAAGAAAATCTTTGAATAATGACTAATTTTAGCGACAAAAAATAATTAGTCACTATATAGTGACCAATTTAAATACCAATTTTAAAAAAATTATTGACAACTAAAATAGTTCCAAAAAAATATAATTGATCTCTAAATTGATAATTAAAATAGTTTATCTAAAATTGGTTTCTAAATTGGTCACTAACATTAGCCACCAAGATTTTGGCTACCAAAATAATTGGTCTCTAAATTGGTTTCTAATTAGGAGATTGGTCTCTAAATTGATCTTTACATATTTTTTGTTACTAAAATTTGTCATTATTTAAGAATTTCATTGTAGTGATACTTTTATGGTGATAATAATTTATATTTTTTAATGTTGACAACTTTAGTACATATAATTTTAATTTGGATTCACACAATAACAATCATATATTTATTATATTTTTAAGAATTATTATACATCTTTTAATATTTATATATTACATATCGTGTCTTATTATTTTTAAAACAAACATATCGAAGTCGTTACATGTGTCCGTACATCATAACTCATTCGCTATTTAACATAACATTTTTCGTGATTTAAATCATACATATAAATCATGATTTATTATAAGCGTTTTAATTGAATTTAGTTAGGAAGGTTCTTCAAATTTATCACTAACTGTTGTTTTTATTAAATGATAATGTTTCTCGTGATTGTTCATGAGAGTTTAGCTTATTGTTGCAAAAATATATGTTTTTTTACATGACTAGATTGATTAAGAAAATGTGAATTAAAATTGATAAACTTATAGAACTAAAAATATCATGAGTAATTATAACTTAATTACTCAATTTAAGTGAAAATTATTCGGATAAGGCGAATTTTACATTTTAATAATGTAATGTTGTTATTATTAACTTGTGAGAAATAATGTTATATTAGGTTTGCTTATTTGTGTTAAAAACAATTAAATGATTTTTATGCAAGTGGAAAATGGTATCTGTTTGATTACGGTAAAAACAATACTTAAAAAAAGATGGGAAACAGAAATGGGAGAATAAGATTAATACTAGCAAAATACATAAAGATATATTCGTATTTTGCTAATATTCTTTCTGTTTTATCACAACATTGACTTTTTTTTTACAAGGAATGAAATTACGGGAGAAAATTGTTTTTGTTTTTCTTTTGAACTCCTTTTTTCGAACAAGTTTACAAAAACACGATAAAATTAATAATAAGTGATTACTTTATTAAGTTTATGATAATACATAGGTAATGATTTGTTAGTTTAACAAATACATACATTTTTTGTTTGTCAACTTACGAGTACAGACAACAACTCATGTCCATATGCATAAAGTAATAAACAAAAGTCACACCCCACTTTCGTAATTGCAAATGACAAAAAAAAAAAAAAAAAAAAAAAAAAA
>Ga0209589_1011831_pt1 | contig 12108 bp, 5 predicted proteins | sample CowpeawhiteBW_FD_187525 | JGI IMG/M metagenome (GOLD analysis project Ga0209589, IMG submission 187525) | Root nodule microbial communities of legume samples collected from California USA - Cow pea white BW (SPAdes) (version 2) | ecosystem: Host-associated > Plants > Roots > Nodule | place: USA...
GTGTATCGATATCAAGTAGTAACAAACAAAAAAAAAGAAAGTTGAGAAGCTATCAATGCTCATCACTACCTCCACAAAGAGCAAATGGATATCATATAACATGATTGGTGGTCTGAATGGAAATAGAAGATCTTAAGAGATTTCAACATCTAGTTACCGTTTTAACCAAAAATATTAATTGTTACATGCAGTAGCCACATTACGAAGCAGGATTTTTATGAAACTGCTAAAAAGCGATCAACATATACAATGATAAACATAATGACACAGAAAATATGTGGAAATTGGTTAAATAAGCAGTAGTTCTTATACCTGAATCTAATTCGTTTGAAAACTTTGTAACCATTAGGTAGTACAACGAGGGTGACATAAACACCTGACTCAAATTGTTCAATGATTGATCTTTCTCCTTCTGTCAAATGTATGCTGGAGTCCCTTAATCTTGAAATATTTCTTGAGTTTGGTGGACTCACTAGTGTACTAGATGTAGATGAGTTGCTGGTTTCTTCAAAAGTATTTTCTCCGTCTTGGGATGGAACAACCCCAGAAGAGTTACTATCCGAGGAAGGTAAATCAGGTGCACTTTGTGGCTTAGACTTGAGGCTCAGTCGAGAGGAAGAAGCTTCCAAACGTTTTTCTTCATCAAGAAACTCTTCAGCTTGAGCATGCATGGTTCTCAAAGTCTCATTGCCAGTCTCAGATTGCAAAGTCTCAATCACTTCACTCAACTAAATAAACGAAATGCAGAAGCAAGTTCAGCTTGATACAAACTTCTCCACAAGCAATAACGTCAAAGCAGATAAAATAAACCAAGGAGGTAAATGTATTAAACCTTTTGCATATGGTAAAATCAACTTGTGCGTCTTAACTTTTCAAAAGTTTTTGCAGCTAACTTCTTCATAAATACCTATAGGCTATAAACTTATAAGGGGTATTTTGTATGTTAGGAATCAAATACTTATCTCAATCGAAAAGCTCTCATTAGCTAGAAGCTAATCTAAACCTAAGTATGATAAAGGCGTACTTGGACAAGCTTCTCCAAAGGATTTACAGGAGAAATATATGAAGAATAAAATATAATTAACTTTCAGCTTGAAGAAAGTTATTGATCCTTTAAGGTGTCTTAGAACATAATAGTTATCAATATTAAAGATGGCAGATAATATTAAATCAGTGTAACAATAATTATGTATCTGTGAAACTCAACCTGACTGCAACTAAATGATTGCTTTTTGTTGCTCAGTTTTAGGGAATGTTGACAATCATTGGAGATAGTCATCTATTTTCTAATTCTTGCTGAAAGACTTTGGAAGAACAGTAGATTGTCATGGACATCTGCCCGATCATAAGATGTCTATGCAGTCTTGGTTTCCCAAATTTATCTCTTTGAAGAGATAAAATAAATGCAAGAGATGCTAAAACTGTGTCCGGACTACAAAATGGAGTTTGTTTCATATAAACTTAATGCAATAAATACACATAAATATAGGATAGTGTTCCATTTTACACTATAGGATTTTGGATAAAACATTGTTCCATGACTCGAGCAAGAATAATTTGAACAAACTAGAGTTAAACTGTTAAGTCAAAATATAGAATTATGATACCTTATCTGTCATGGACTTAATAAAATCCTTTGCTTCCCTAAGCTTAGAAGATTCCTCTTCAAGAACTTTGTGAAGCTCTTGAATCTTCATGTCTTGTGTGTCATTCTTCTGCCTCAAACTTTTATTCTATGCAAGAAAATAATTATACACAAATTTTATTAATTGGGACAAGTTCTGGTCAGAGAATAAAGAACATAATTAATAGATATGAAAGTGGAATGAACTATGAAATATACTTTGTTTTGCAATTTTGAGAATTCTTGACTCATATGATCATTTTTCTTCTTTAAATTATCAATAAGGCTTCTTGAAAATCCAGGGGAGGTAGAACGAGGTGGGCTTGGTGGTCTTTTTTTAGCATATGGTGACATAGGTCTAATTGGTGGAGGTGGAGGTTGAGGATGACTTGACTGAATAAGAGGCTTGAAAAAATTCTGTGCAGAACTCAGCGAAATTGGAAATGCCACATCTTTCAGTTGCAAAGATATAGGAACTTGAGCTGCTCGAATCATGGAAGAAGTCTCATCTATATTTCCATGCTTAATAGTCCTGATCTCAAGGTATTTTATGGGTTCTGTAATGGGAGGCAAGAGAATTCTGGAAGACTTCACCTCTCCCCGCTCAAATCTTTCCCTTCCATATGAGGAACTAGAAGGACGACTAATTTCTTTACTTAAGTTTGAAGCAGTATCACCACCACCACCACCACCTTTTAGCTTAGCATAACAACCATCACACACACGATGTGGTTTGCTAGGTGTCGGAGCCAATGCTGCTTTAGAAGCCTTTTTTGAACTACAAGGATGGCAAAACACCAATCCACAATTATAGCAATTATGCCTTTTTCGGGTAAAACCAAATGGTTGTCGACAATCAGAGCAAACAGATTGATCAACTCCAGAAAGCCATTTATGTAAGCATATACAACATGTAAAGGTAGAACCACATGAGATACTCCTAACATGCCTATCTTTCAAGGCTTCTACCAAGGTTGGAGTTTTCTGGTCATCTGTGTCTCCATGTCCTAGTCTTCCATTGGCACCTCTACCCCAAGTATATAGTTCACTTCTTGAAGTCAATACAGCAACATGATTTGCTCCGCATGCTATTTCCTCCACGAACTCACCTACCAACTTATCTCGCACTAGAATTGGGACTTTTCCATCAGAATTTGGATTTCCTAGTTGACCATATGATGTGCCTCCCATTGTAAAAACATGACCAGATACAGTGAGTGCAACTGTCATAGTGTACCCACATGCAATCTGGTTAAAGCTATAATCAGCAAGGGCAGCTACACAAGTTGGTTGAAGGTAACTATCCTTGTTAACATGACCCAAACGATACTGGTCACCATCACCCCATGTGAAGATCTTCTTGGATGAAGGGTTTGAACCAGAAGGGTCCATAATCTCTATAATAGCTGCTGAATGCCAAATTCCACATGCAACTTTAATAGCCTTGTGTCCACTCAATAATTGTACCTGCTTTGGATATGATACACACTCTCGATCTCCATGGCCTAATACACCAAATCTTCCATCACCAAAGGTAAACAATTTCCCAAGGGTGGTTGCTAATGCTGAATGCCATGCGCCACATGCTACGGATACAACCTGATGTCCCTCTAAAGTGCCACTCACCCTCTTTGGTATACAGTAGTTAACATCACTGCCATGACCAAGAAGTCCTGAACTATTTGTAGCATCACCCCAGGTGAACAAGTCACCAGATACAGACACGGCACATGAATGGTATTCACCACATGCAACAAAAGACACGTTGGTAATTGCTAGGGAATCTACAAGATGAGGTCGACCAAAATCTTTTTCAAAGCCATGGCCAAGTCTTCCACCAGAGTCCTCTCCCCATGTAAAAACCTCACCTTGCCTTGTAACTAAAGCAATGTGACGTACACCGGGCCCAATCTGATTGACATCAAGAACAACATTAGATTCTAATGCCTTAGGAGTCAACACATCAATCTTACTAGAAGCTTGAGTCCCCAATCCATCAGATGAATTTCCATCTCCCCAAACCTCTCCCCATATGAAAACATCACCAAGGGATTCTATGTCATCTAGTCCTGATCCTACACTACTTGAGTGGCTAATACTTGATATGCTAATACGAGAACCATCTCCGACACTTGTCCTCTGTAGCATATTTGTATCCGATCTGGACCAAGACGAAGTAGAGTCATGAGATACCGATTCGAAAGAAAACCTGCTACGGCCAATGCTTGATGCGAACTCTAGTGTTCCAGCAACTAATTCAACACTATCCTGCAAGAGAGAGTCAAAAGAATTAATTTACCTAAATGCTCTAAAAACATAGATGTTAGAAATAATACACACACATATATATACATGTGTGTGTGTGCACCCGTGCAAAACAATTTGTGCTTTAACAAGAATTCTCATGGTTTCCATGACCAAGTAGTTAAAAATAGGAAGTAGCAACTGTGTAACATATAAACTAAGATAAGTTGAAAATAAACTGTCATTTAAACAATTTTTTTTAACTCACATTGGTTAAATCACTTATTCCACGCTTAATACGGTCTCCAGTGGAAATTAATGCTTTAAGGCATGAAAACCATATCTCTACCTCTGCTTGGTCCTTGCAGATCTAACAATATGAAAAGGGGAAGCAACAGATTCAAAATTTATACGAAATTGACAAATTTAAATTTAAAATTACTGTGTTTTCAAACCAGATCAAGTGATCTTTCCCCCTTCTTGTAAATCAGTGAAAATGACAGATAATCCTTTTCAGGACGCAAGTATCTTCTAAAGACGGCCTGCAGTTAAAAGGAAACCCATGATATCTTTATCAGAGTGCTAACATAACCATGAATCTAGGCTCCAAAGACAAACATATAACTCACAGTTCTCTGTCCTGGGATGATGTGTGAAACAGAAGCTAATTTTAGATTCTTTTCCTTTCCATGAGAAATCCAAATCAGCTTTGTTTCATCCTGATAATGCCACAGAATATGAAATCATTCTTGAAGAGATATGAAATTCAATATATAAATAATAAGCATGTACCATTGTTTGGACAGTATACTGAATTTTCTTCAGCACACACACTCACCGATGAGAGTCTGAACGAACAAAATTTCGGCTTCCCTTTTCGACTATACTTTACTAACTGAGTACCCTTTTTTAATGTAATGAACGCCTTCATAAAGAAACAAGAAAAAAAATAAATTAAGTGGAGCACCGAAGCAACATAATCTCTAGAGAATCATATCACAGTGATAATTTCTATTCCAGAAAAAAAAAAAAAAGATTCCTTAGTATTTTCCTCGTTTAGATAAAGTGATTTTGAAATGAACAAACTGGCAAGCTTTGAAGGCATGTCTTATCTCCAACTACACTCCTTCTATCCAGGGAAACCCATATAAATTTTAACTAGAGTTCTATAATCAATACACCATAACAAAAGATTCCTCAATATTTCGATTTTTCTTTTCATGATAACAACTTCACAAATGAATACTCACTTGAAACAAACAAGCATATCCATGCCTAATGTGAGAAATTAAAATAAAATAAAAGTTCTAATATTTTTCTGTTACAAACCAAAGCAAACATTCTTTTAAATATTTTTCAGATAAAAGCTTTTGGTGGTGAAACTAACTTGCTCGACACGCTCAGAACTTCCAAAGATAGAAAGATCTGCCATTCCATCTGAGAGAAATTGTAAGGAAACCACAGAAGAGGACAAAGCTCAAGCGTCATGCTTTCTACTTAGGCCTCTCATCAAAGTCTCCGAAAACCTCAAGATGAAAATTTTCCCCCAGAATTTGGACAATGTTAAGGAAAATGAAGAATAAAAACCTCAGACTCATATATGGCAGTGGTGGCTGTGCATGACATGTGCTATAGAATCGGAATCAGAAAATGACCCAGATGACGATTAATCATGGCACTGCCAAAGAGATTGAAAATGTACTATAGAATCAGAATCAGAGAATGACCCAGATGACGATCAATCATGTCCCTCCCAAAAAGATTGAAAATTTTCAAAGAGGGTGTGAAAGTTGCATCAACATGTGTGTGATCAGTTTCTGAGCAAGATTGGATTGAGCAATTGAGAGAGAGATGCGAAAGTTACGTAAAAGGAAAGGGAATGAGATATTGGCGCCCTTCTGAAACTGCTTCCACGTTCCCCGACTAATGACATGTTTGGTTTTCAGTTCAAAATTTACTTTTAAAACTGAAAAAAAAAAAAAAAAACTATTTTTGGGCTAATAGCGTTTATATAATTTTATTTTAATAGTTAAACCATTTGTTCTTAATAAAATAACCTGAGTAATATTTGACTTTATTCATTTTTAAATTCTATTTTCTTTGAGACAAAATATTATATTGAAGTAGTAAATTTAAAAAAAGAAATAAATTGAAATAACTTTTTTAATTTTTGTAAATAAATAAATTAAATTTAACTTTGTAGTTTTTAAGTTTTTTTTTTTTGAGGAAAAGAATTTATGGATATATTATTTATGTATTATTTATTATATATTGTTTGAATGTATATGGGAATGTAATTTATTTCTTAAAAGTGTGATTTTAATATATTTGACTTAATCACATTTTAATTCTCCAATAACCTCTAGCAGTACAGATCAAGAAAATAGTAGATAGTTCAATGTTCAATTGTTTTATTATTTAAAACCTTATACTATAAATAAAAGTTTTATTAATAGAGTTTAATTTTATAAAAAATATTATTTCTTTAAAATTCTTTTATAAAAAAAATTCTTTGTTTTCTCTTCAAATAATTGATCTTATTCTTGTAAATAGTTTTACACATCCAATCGATCAAAATTTAAATTTAATTTTTGCATGGTGTACTGTTTTGAGTTGTTAGTGATTTTTTGGTCCATACATGTTATTCAAAATGGCTCAAGGTGAAACTCTCTATGATTGTGATTATGAGGATGTGTTTGATGTTTGATAGAGTTTTCTTTTTTAAGTTAGAACATCATCTAAGAACTAGAGTTGTTAGAGTAATCTTTGAGCCAGAATTTTTTATCTCGGGTAATGGAAGCTACTTTAAATTTAAATATTAATCCTATATGACGAGATTGAATTGAGAAATGGTGAAGTTTGATGTTTCTTTTGTGTGAAATCTGATTTAAGTTGTATTGGTTCTTGGTATGAATTTTGGGCTAGTTTTGCACCGATAATGATACTGATTAGTTGCATGATATGGCTATATTTGTCTTAGACATTGAGTGAAATGCCTAAATAGTTTTAATCATGACAAAAAGAATAGAGAGGAGAGGAATGGGGGAACAGGTTGAATCAATGGTAGTGATTTGGCAATCAAATGTGAACTTGAGGGTATAATGATCAAAAAATTGCAGGATCTTTGTATCTCTTGAAGATGTCTTCAATATCTGCCATGACTGCTTCTGGTAAGGGTCTCTCAGTTGTTGTAAAAGCATCAATGTCCTCTTTTAGCTGCTCCACAGAGGTTGCACCAATAATTGAACTAGTCATGAATGGACGATCTCTTGCAAATCCAAGTGCAAGCTGAACAGGAGTTAGACCATGCTTTTTCGCCAACTCAAGATACTTTATAGTAGCTTCCTGAAATCCAGCAAAAAAAATAAAAATAGGGAGGTTCTTCAGTATCGTCACCATATTTTAGAACATAGTCTAAGACTATATGTATAAATTTTCCTGCAAACAGTTATAGAAGAAAATGAAAAGATAATATGAATTATATTTCTCATATAAGATCAAATAAATGTATGAACTTAACTTCTACAACAGTTCTCTTATTTGGCTTTTCCAAAACTTACATGCATCAATTGATTTGAACTCCTCGGTTCAATTTAGTTCCAAATAAGATCATGTTAGGTATCATTATGAACTTTGATATCTCAGCAATTCTGACATATTCAATTTAGTTCGTTTTCTCTTCTTTTCTACTTTTACATGTATTTGCAGAGAAGTTTACACAAACAGAACTAAACTCCAAATACAAGAACTAGATGGTGTACCCTTGCCACTGATTTGTTATATCTTTCCATGTAACCGGGAAAGAGGTTCAACCTTCCTCTTTTTGAAGCTTCAGAGTTTATATCTATATATTTTCCTGTGAGTGATCCACCTCCAAGTGGGGAATAGGATAGTAAGCCAATATTGCAATTCTTTGGGTGACAAACTTCCACAAGATCAACTGCAAAAAATTAGAGGAACAAAGAATTTAAAGAAGCTTACAAAAATGGAAAAGTACAATTTCCCCGTTCAACATAGAATCATATATGCACTTTGATCCTTAAATCATGTGACCATTTTTTATTGCAAAGATTCAAGTTATCCCTTTTTCATCTTAGAAAGATAAGGTTTGCATCCATCTATATATTATTATTTGTCATATCTCTAATCAATATTGGATCTCCAACACTTCTTACTTATTTCAGTTTAGGTAAAAGTTCATTTGATTTTGCTTCTTTTTTTCTTCTAGATGTTTTTGCTGAGAAAGCTATCCATGATGAATGTCACAATCTCACCTTCAAAACGACATCTCACAAGCAAGCTATAGCTGTTTTGGATACTGACAATCTTTGGAAGGCCTTCAACTTTAGCTGCATGGACAAACTCCATCACTCCATAAGAAGTCTCATTTGAAACACCTATGTAGCGTACCTGTGATGCACACACAGAAATCTCAAGAAACTGAATCCCAATCTCATGCACTAGAGAAGAAACATGACATTGTGATCAGAATATTAGAATTTCATGTTACGATTGGCACAAATTTCTTGGAAAAGTAAGCAGATGAGACAGTGAATCCTAGCTTGATTGGACAAGAAGGTTATAGGTTCATGCTTCCAACCAAGAGACATACAATTGTCTGTTTCTATTTACAGGCTTGTAATAGGATGAGACATTGGCCACATAACATAGCAAAACAACCAAACTTTTGAGAGTCAAACTATTCATTCTACCATTTCTCAACTTCATTTTCTCCGCAAAAAGTAACACTAAAATTAAGCAAAGAAAGTTACAACTTACAAGCAAATATCAATAATTTCAGTTGGAATAAAGTGAATTAATAGACATCAGTCACCTTTCCTTCATTGATAAGTTCTTGGAAGGCTTGCAACTGCTCAACAAATGGCACACTGGGTCTCCATTTTGAAGGATCATAAGTAAATTCACCAAATAGTGCAACATATCGATCTGGCCTATAATGAAGCAGTGCACCGTATATTCAAAAATCAATAGTTCAAAAACTTTTACCTTTCAGTTTCAAGAAGATGCAAATAGGAGAACACTTGCAACTTGTTTGTTGATATGATGATATATCACATAAATGCACAACGAAAACTATAAACAAGTTTCCCACGGATTTACACAAGTTCAAATTACATACACAACTAATAATGTAACAAAAAAAGATAAGTGAGACACAGATGTTTGCGTTGTGTAAACTCACCAGTGAATTTGCAGCAAATCAATATAGTCAGTGCCGAGGCGCTTAAGGCTTTTTTCCACACTTTCTCTGATATTTTCAGCATCAACTCGCAAAACATTTGCATTCTCACGCACGTAACTCGACCTTTCAGAATAACCACATACTTTTGTAGCCACAATAATCTATTCACAGAGATGTTACACAAATGGTTTCAAATTCTTGAGAGTGGACTCAGCAAAAACCATCCAAAACGGTTGAAAACCAATTCTCAGGATCAGTTCATCATCATATATAGCAAAACTATGATATACTTATAAGATAAGTGTATCAGATACTATGCTAATAACTAGATAGGATAGGTACAATGACAGATATGGATTTAAAAATATATAAAATTTCTTGAAACATAATAGATGTATAATTGCAATTACACGGATCTAAATTAAAATCACATTTGCTACACATTATTGTTAAAATAAAAGACTATAAACTATTGTGAGTCATCAGATTATTAGCACTTCATCAATAGATAATGTATTTTAGAGTATAATGAGCATTCAATACCTTATCACGAGGTTGAGACTTGAGCCAACTACCAATATAGAGATCAGTTCTTCCTTGTGTCTCTTTCTTCATTGGAATTGGGTACTGCAATCAAGAGACATAGAATTGTCTGTTTTTATTTACAGGCTTGGACAATCTTATTTTACATACTAATTTTGTAGAGTTGAGTGGGTTGAAAGGGCAAATTCTAAGAAAAATGATCTCTAAAATCCATCAATTAAACGAAAACTCATTTGGGAAATTTGGTTTTCCTAAATTTCTAACCTTTCCTCTCTTAAACAATACAGCAATCATATCTTCTACAGTAATTGGTTTCTTTAACACTGTCATAAATCATTTCACAAGGGGGAAATAAATAACAAAAATAAAATAAAAAATTGAAACACTTCAGCTACATCTAAACACACACGGCAAATGCAGATGAAGATGAAGAACAATCTTACAGCCTCAGCAGTATCGAGAGCGTTAATGCCGCGGTCAAACGCGTAATTAAGAATGTCGTGAGCCTCTTTCTCCGTGTTCTGCTCCCCAAAGGTCATCTGAAATCGACAACGTGGTACCAACCAAAATGAAAACGAAGGAAGGAATAACAATAACAATAACAATGTCGTTCCTTTTATTTTGTTTGAATGTAGGAGAAAAAGATGACATACAGTGCCAAGAGTGATTTCGCTGATGTTGAGGTCGGAGTCTCCTACGTTCCTGTACTGCAACGGCTGGTTGTTGAGGGCACAGAACAGAGGCCAAACACTTGCACTGCTCTTCTTCTTGGTGTTTCTTGGAAGGGTGAAAGAGCGAATAAAGGGCAATGGTGATTTGAGAGGGTGAGAAAGATAATGGTTTTGACATGAAGAATAAGAAGAAGAAAAAGAAGCATTGAAGGAACACATAGAAGCCATGTTGGAGGTTATCCTTTGCACAGACTCTGCTTACTCTACAAGACTCTACAAGTGAAGCAGAGACAACATAAATCATACACAAAGATATTTTCATGTCTACAGAAGTTGGTGGGCTCCACAGTGCCTAATATATATATATATATATATATATATATATATATATATATATATATATATATATATATATATATATATATATATATATATATTCGGTTTAAATATGTTTTTATTTTTAAATTTTTAATGAAATTTGGTATTAGCTTTTTTTATTAAATTTTGGTCTAATTTAATTTTTTAATTTAAAAAATAAAAATACGTGAATTTAGTTATTTGAATCAAATTTTGGTAAGTTTATTAGATATTTCAAAACTCGTTTTAGCATCAAAGTAAAAATGTGTCAAATGATAAATAACTTAAATACTATCATAAAACGTGTTAAAAATAAACTTAACAAAATTTAATTGAAATGACTAAATTTATGGATTTATAAAGTTGAGGACTAAAATATTATCATGAAATACATTTAAAATATTAAATAAATTTAACAAAATTTAATTAAAATAATTAAATTTATGAATTTGTAAAGGTAGAAACTAAATTTGATTAAAATTTTAAAAATGACTAATTTTAGTTTTTACTGTGACTAAAATCATATTTATCTTTCTTTTCTTTTCTCAACTTCTTTCTCAATATATCTTGTTTGTATTTATCTATGGAGTTTTTTTATTTTATAATTGATAAAATTAAACATATATTCTACAAATATTTCACTCTAGTTTTCTCTTTAATACTTTTAAATTATTTTTCATCATCAACTTTTTCAGTATTATTAGTTAGTTTTTATTATCATAAAAGAATTAAGCAGAGATTATGTGTTTTCGATGAATGAGCATTTTTAATATCATTTTGGTTTATTTGAAATATCCATATTATAGTTTGGTTTCTATTTATTTTTTTCTTTGTGCCTTTTTATGTGTCCAAAACAAAAATATAGTATTTTGACATGTGTTCTTAATGTCTTGTTGATAAATGATAACGTCACAGGTGAATATGTTAAGTCAACAAGATATATAAGGTTAGGTGAAGTAATTGTATTATTAGATATTTTGTTTGTAATATCTAAACTTCAACTTAAAATTAGAATTAATGTGTTTTGATCTTCAAATTTTGTTAAATTAAAATAAATAAATAAATATAGTTATATTTAAGATGATATTATTCTTTCATTTTTTAAGTATATTCGTTTTTTTAATATTATGAGTATATTTCTTTCGAGAGAAAATGATGTCAAGATCATTCTTTCATTAATTTTACAATTTAAAACTATAATTTGTGTACATTATTATTTAATTGATTGACCTCAAATAATATATTGTTGCAATATCTCATTAAAAGTTCTTATTCACATTGTTGATCAGTAAAAACATCTTTTTAATGGTTATAGTTTCTTCCCTCTTTGTTGGATCTTCATTTTTATTTATTTCTCATTTAATATTTTCTTCTATATTTATTTTTTTCTTTCCTAACTCCTTTTCTGTATTTTTTTTTCAGGACACCTTTTCTTCTATTTTTTTTTTCTCTCAACTCATCTTCCA
>Ga0209589_1011832_pt1 | contig 12107 bp, 6 predicted proteins | sample CowpeawhiteBW_FD_187525 | JGI IMG/M metagenome (GOLD analysis project Ga0209589, IMG submission 187525) | Root nodule microbial communities of legume samples collected from California USA - Cow pea white BW (SPAdes) (version 2) | ecosystem: Host-associated > Plants > Roots > Nodule | place: USA...
TAAATTTATTTATATATAATAAAAAATAATAAATATAAATAAATTAAATAAGGACAACTTAATGTGATGAATTGTCTTTTTTATATATTTTTCTATTTTAAAAATATTAAAATCTATAACTCATAAAAATCTATGGACTCAAATAAACGTAAATTAATAAAATCAAACATGTCTATAATTCACTTTACAATTGGCATTCACATGAAAATTACTACTCTTGCCGATCCAAATACAACATAAATTCGGCAGTGAAGAGCTTATCTTAACACGTGTCATCAACATGGTCCCAATCAATTCAGCGTTGAGAGGTCCCAATTTTCATTTCTCATCGTCAACAATAAGGTGACCCCTTTAACCAGGTTCTTCAATTTTCAACTTGCAAATGAAAAGTTCCAAACTTTACCCTCCAATCACACTTAAACTGTAACCCAGTTTTCTTTCACTGTAAGCACCCCTAATCACTCTTCAATTTTCCCTTCTCTACAAAAGGGGTGTGTCACTTTCTCTCTTCTCAATTGGGGTGTGACAGTTTCTTGACTTTTCTTTCTTTTCTGTCATCTATGTTTTTGCATTGTGCGCTTGAGTTACATGTTGGTTGGTGTTCCGATTCAGTCTCAGATTTAAGGGCTCGTACCTCCAAAACCAGATTTTCATGGCTGCCAAGAAGGCATGTGAGTCATTCTCAAAGTCTTTGATTGAGGAAGTGCATAGATGGGGTTGCTTGAAGCAGACAGGGGTAAGTCTGAGGTACATGATGGAGTTTGGGTCCAAACCCGTTAACAAGAATTTGTTGATTTCTGCTCAGTTTCTTCACAAAGAGCTAGCCATTAGAATTGCCAGAAGAGCTATTGAGCTTGAGAATCTTCCCTATGGTTTGTCTCAAAAGCCTGCTATTTTGAAGGTAAACTTTTTTCTCTACGTTCAGAATTATGGCTTCTTGTTAGTTCTGTGCTGTACTTTTTTCTCATCTATGGTGTTCCTGGTTCTGTTTTCTTTGGTTTTGGGGGATAATTATCATTATTTGGTCTTATCTGGTTATAGGGAAGAGAGTTTTTTTTTTTTTTTTTTTTTTTTTGTTTTTTTTGTTTTTTTTTTTTTTTTTTTTTTTTTTGTTTGTTGTGTTTTTTTTTTTTTTTTTTTTTTTTTGTCTTATAGTTATTCTAGTGTTTTGTTTGTTTTTCTTGGCTGCAGTAATATTGAGCATTTATTGAGATTTAAGAGATTGACTAACTTTTGAAAACTAGTTTTTTTTTTTAAATATAATATAATTTGTAATCAGCATTAGCATGAAGAAGTAGATTCTTGTCTAAGGGAGAGGTCCAGAGTGTCATGTTTGTGGATAATCTTGCCGTGTCAAAACCATCTTTGCAGTTTGTATGGAATAAAAGCATGTGAAGTTTTGTATTGTTTCCACGGCTCAATTATTTATTCTGTTTTATATTTGTTTAATGAAAATCTGTAAACAAAAGACTGAACATATTTGGTGGAGGCCAGGAGTAGTTTATACCTCTGGAACACTGCTACAAATGGCTCAAAATTTCAACACTGCTCTACCGAGATTATATTTAAAAGACTGAGAAAGGAACTTCTAAAAAATTGTTCAGAGGTTCAAATATCTTGTTATGAACCAACTAATTGAAAAATGTAAGGCTTTTTGGCTGATTGATTCCGATTTATGCTTTAAAATCTGATATGAACATTTTATCTCCCAATTAGCTACAAAGGGTCTATGGTTTAGTCACTATAATAAGACAACATTGTTTTATTTCTGGAAGAGTAACAGTCTTGTGATTCATCAACCAAAATGGAAAAACTTGTCTGATATTAAATTCACGTATTCTTGACAGTGGCTGTTATTACCATTACTCCTTGAGGTTGAGCTTCTGTTTTAGAACATGATAGTGTTAGTTTATGATCTGTGCTTTGTCTTAGCAACATTAGAGAGAAGGACTCCATAAAAACTGAGTTAACGTTTTGTAAATGTTTTTATTGATCTTTTGTGCTAATTTTTTATGATTTTAGGTTAGGGATTGGTATCTGGATTCATTCCGTGATCTCAGAGCCTTCCCTGATATCAAGAATATGAACGATGAAAGGGAGTTCACTGAAATGATCAAGGCCATCAAAGTGAGACACAACAATGTGGTTCCCACAATGGCCTTGGGTGTTCAGCAATTGAAGAAAGGTATGGATCCAAAGATTGTTTATGAAGATCTTGTCGAGATTCACCAGTTCCTTGATCGTTTTTACATGTCAAGAATTGGGATCCGTATGCTTATCGGTTAGTTCAGCACCTTACAAGACTATGCAGTTTTTTTGCTACTGTTTTTCCATTTAAATCTTTATAGTGTAGGCTTAAATCCTATTCTTATTGTATACATTTTTCACTTTTTGTGTGATTTAGGTCAGCATGTTGAGTTGCACAATCCCAATCCTCCACCCTTTGTGGTTGGTTATATACACACAAAAATGTCTCCTGTGGAGGTTGCGATGAATGCCAGTGAGGATGCTCGTTCTATATGTTGTCGTGAATATGGAAGTGCACCTGATGTTCAAATTTATGGAGATCCTGATTTTACTTTTCCGTGAGTTATTAGCTATTTGTTTTTCTGACTTTCATTTTCAAAACTTTTACACACTTATAAGGATTTTGTGATCATAGTTAAGAAACTGTCTTTTCTCTTTCTATTTATAAGTGTTGTATGTTTCCACTATAGGTATGTTCCAGCTCACTTACATCTTATGGTATTTGAGTTGGTTAAGAACTCGCTGCGTGCTGTCCAAGAACGTTTCATGGATTCTGATAAAGTTGCACCCCCCATTAGAATCATAGTTGCTGATGGGATAGAGGATGTTACAATAAAGGTGCTCGGTTAAATTCACTGTGCAGTTTACAGTTTTTGAGTGATCTTTTGTTCTTTTGGTAGGATGTTACCATAAAGATGGTTTTTTAAAGCAGTTAGTCTTTATGGCATCATTTCAGGTCTCAGATGAGGGAGGTGGAATTCCAAGAAGTGGTTTACCTAAAATTTTTACATATCTGTATAGTACAGCCAAAAATCCATTGGATGAGCATTCAGATCTTGGAATAGGTGAGAATGTGACAATGGCTGGATATGGATATGGACTTCCTATTAGTCGCTTATATGCTCGATATTTTGGAGGTGATCTTCAAATGATATCTATGGAAGGATATGGTGAGTTTGTTTCTTTTGCACTGGTTTTTCTGCACTTTTCTCTAATTCTACTACTTTGCCACTTGAAGACTTATCCACATTTTGTGTATTTTCTGCTTACTTTCTATGTCCTTGATATCCATTTGAACTTCTATAATGATATACTGAAGTATCAAGTAGATATTGGTCATTAGGGTGGTCTTTTTATTTTCTAAAGCCTAATGAGCACCTCAATACCACCTTAGAAGTATCTTTTAGTGCTGATTTGTTGTTATATCTTTCTCTAAAGTGCTCCTCTGTACTATTTAGTTGTCCTTGTTCGAAAATCAACAATCTCTAAATCCTGATTACTTAATTGTTTGTTCACAGGGACTGATGCATATCTCCATTTGTCTCGTTTGGGAGATTCACAAGAACCTTTGCCTTGAAAGCTCTTTTCAATCAGAGTTACCTTCAGTAACATCTTGTGCTTGTAAAAACACCATTGTTTGTGTCAAAAGGGGCTATTTGCAGTCAAATTTTTAAATGTTTTAATAATTTGACAAAATTTCTTGTAAATCATTTGACAAGATTGTGCTTGGTAATTGCCCCTTCTTTACCTTAGGATCCAGCTTTGAAAAAAATGTCTTTTCTTTTCTAGATGAAAATTGAATATGCGTTTTATCTTAAAGAATCAATGCATGTGGATGAAGATTAAAGGTGAAGAAAAATGGGCCATTTTTTGTGTGGTCCAATAGCAATCCAAATAAATTGCATCTTGTTCCCTCCAGTGCAGGACCTTGTGGGTCACTATCAGGCAAACAGAGTCATCCCAACATGATAAGTCCAATTATTCACTATTACTATGATTGCATTTGGTAACATGGGACTGTTAAAAATGCATTTTGCAAAGCAAAATCATCTAAATAATCAGAAAAAGCTAAGAAGAATGTTGCTGCAATAATGATATTTGTGACTGAGATATTATAAGTCACTTTAGTTCTTTCTTTTAAAAATTAATTTTATGAGAGGTTCACTTTATTTTTTTGGTACCAAATGATGGTGAGAAATGAAATAGAAAATAGGTTAAAATGTAATTTTGATTTGTTTTATTCTTTGTTTTCAAGTTTAAAAGGTTTCACACAGCTCAGATACCAAAATAGTTACATCAGAACACCATACAATTTTAGAACACAACTCGTATCAACTGTCATACAAAAAATTAACTAATACGTGATTTATGTATATTAAAATAAGTGTGATCTGTGTTGCATGGAGTTTATATTATCCAACCACTCTTAAATGTTAGAAACTTGCAAGTCTATATATTATCTAACCACTGAATTTATTTTTTTTGTAAAGTGAAACTTGTCTTTAAAAGAAAATCTTGTTTTACCCTCTAATCTTTCTTTTGAATTTCATTATTATTTTATCTTTATTCTCTTGTTGAAAAAATAAGGATTTTAATGTAATTTTAGATCTCCTATATGATTAAAGATAAATATTAGCAATACTAAGACATATGACTTGTCCATTGTATTATCATAATCTTGCTAAATAACAAATTACTAGGTCTTATGCATCCATAAAATATTGTATCACACTGTTGATGAAAAAAAAAAATGCTATCACTTATTCACAACCCACTCACTTTTTTACTTGGTCATTGAAGTTTTCACTCACCTTTTTACTTGGTCATTGAAGTTTAAGGTATTAAGTGAGGGATGATAGGTAGATTGAGCTTTGAGAACATGTTTCGACTTACGACATTACCAACTTCCTTTATCAATAATGAATGATAAGTAAAATTCAAAATTAGGTAAAAGAAAAAAATTGAAAGAAACCTATAAACATACATTGAACGGCAGAATCAGATATCTAAATATTGATATGATCACGGTATTGATTCAGAAAAATCAGAACAAGCAACTTGAATCAATTTCAACAAAAGATTTAACACTATGGCACAGATTCAAACGAGACGAAATCAAAACATCTGAAGAAGAAAAACTAAAGATAAAGAAAAGTGACACTTATCTCAACGCGGTCCAAATGAAAATTTCTTTTTTGGAGGTCTTTTGAAAATATTCATAGAAATGTTCAAGCATGCGTCAGTGTCTTTCACCCATGAATCCGCTAAATTAATAAGCAACTATTGATATGGTACCAGATGAAAAATTAATAACATTGAATATTCATCCGAGATCCTACCTTTCGTTTTAATGGTAAATATAGACAAAACAAATCTTATATTTCCTACGTTGTACAGTGTCAGATTTTATCTTACAATAACATCGATGGGTATATATGACTATTAGAACGATCCAAAATGATTGCGCTCCAAAATATGAAATAAATGACTTTACGCACATCTTCATTTTTCACTGCAAAATAATAAGCACGGGTTCACGATTCGCAACCAGGTGACCAGATAATTATTCTTCCGAAATGAGAACCATGTAACTTAATTACTCGCTCAAATCATCATCAAAATAATTCAGATCAGACTCATCATCAGTTGCAGCATCCATGTTACCATGATCTACATCCGGTGAACCTACAGCTAAATCAGCCATAGTCACCAGCTCAAGGGATCCCTTCAGAGACCTACCACCTCCATCATCGTAATCTATTGAATCATTTTCATATTCATCATCTACTTCAGCTCCAAGAAGAATATTCTACAAAACAAGAAAAACAAATACTCCTCTGTGCTTCAGTGCTAAAGAGCATAGTTCACAAGTTCAAAAAACACAGAAATCAAAGATTACCTTATCAACATCAGAGCTTTGTACATTATCATCTATTATCCAATCATCAAGTAAATGAGCTTGCAGAACACTGTCAAGAGAGGACAATTTTGAGTCCCTGGACCTTTTTCTTAGTTGGCTTTCTCGAAGTCGCAAATTGTAGTGAACATATATAACGTCATTCAATTTCTTCTGAGATAAACGATTTTGTCTTTTGGAATGTATCTGATCATATATACTCCAATCATGCTCACATGCAAAGGACGAGCAGGTCTGACTTAATATCCGTACAGCTATTCTTTGCAACTCTAAGCAACTTATTCCATGTTGTTGCCACCAAGCAGCTAGTAAGGTTAAAAAAGGAAACGAAAATAATCAATTCAAACTGAAGCAGAAATGCACCTCCAAAAAAGTTAATCATCGTACTAATGATTTAACAGCAACATAGCAGTTACCAGGTTCTAGACCAGTTCTTGTGCTAATTGCCAATTCAGTTCCAAAGTCATCTTGTGCAGAATTATAATGAGCTATCTGGAAATGACATCACTTTGAAGCACACAGAATATATATCTAACAACTTGGTACCAAATAGAAATTAGTAGTCATTAAGAACACATTACCTGCATTGATGCAGATATCCGTCTCATATTATCTGACTCCAGCCGAACAATGCATTCATTGAGCCCTCGTACTACCTCAGAATGCTATAGTCATATCAAACAGACACTTCAGGAGAAAACTTAAATAAAATTTGATAATAATCAATCACTGGGAAATACTCAATATTCTTACATACCGGCACAAAATCCTGACGATATCTGTATGATGGGTTTAAGAAGTAAGCAGCCAAGTAAAGAGGGTGACAGAACAGAGAGTTCCAATGACTATCTATCACCTTCCAGAAGGGTTCATATTTACGTGCATCATCACCATGAACAGATTTGATTGCAAGTTTTGCCCTGTACATATCGTTATATATAAATGGCATTGACAAGCTCTCACCACTATAAAGTTTTTTGAGTACTTGCAATATCGGATCTATTGACTTCCTAACGTACTGCATTTTCTTCCAAAATGTGACATTCAAAACAATTTTTTCCACCTCTTTCCCCTCGTTGGAGCTGGAGAATCTGGACAAAATCCATTTATTGGAAAGAAACATTCTTCTGAGACCAACTCTATGATCTAACAAGTTATGTAGTGTAGCAAAGCTAGAGGCAAACTGGGTAGTAGTTGGTTTTAGAAGTTCCTGCCCCTCGGTAAACTCACTTTTCATAAGATTTAACAACCATATTTGATTGTAAATTAGTTTTGTAATTTTCTGACCCTTTTCCATGCACTCTTCCACACATCTTATTTTCAAAAAATCTTCAAGCATTCGATTAATACAGTAAGTGGCACAAGGGGTCCAGAACAAATTCCTTCTCTTCTCTTCAAGCATTTTTCCAGCAGCTTTATAGTTAGGAGTATTTTCAGTTATTACCTACATCAAAAGTATAGGAGAAACAATGATTAGTAACAGCTTCAAGGCGAAATTTATGATGAATGAGGATGCCACAATATTAGAAATAACATTTTACCTGCACTACATTTTCCTCACCTACTTCTTCCACTACTTTGTCCAGAAGCTTAAATAAATTTGGTGCATCTTCTATTACATTAGTTGCATCAACTGAAGAAACAAAGTATACACCATGAGGACACGAAATCAGAAAGTTAATGGTTGTCCTACCCTGTGTATCTATCCAACTATCTGCCATTATAGAGCAACCAGTAACTGCCCAGGAAGCCTTGTATTCAACAAGGTAACTTTTAATAGAATTGATTTCCTCCTGCAAAAAGCGGCCAGACATTAGTTGGCTTGGTTGGCATACCAGTCCTGGTCCATATTGACCAACCATTTCCAGCATTTTATGAAAATATAGAGAGTCTGCAGCCTGTATAGGAATCCCTGCATGGTAAAAGAACTTGCAAATTGAAGAAATAACTTCCTTCCGTAATTTCTTAGTGGGCCCTGTCTTAACTTTTATTTGTTTGTAAGTTTGAGAAGTCTGATTCTTGGGCAATTTCAGGTAAATATTATCCAATCTTGATCTTCTCAATAATGGTTCTGGACCAGTACTGGGTGGCATTCCCTTGAAGGTCTTCATTACATCTTTAGAGAATCTCTTATCAACATCCATCAAAGTTTCTTTGTTCATATGATGCAAAGCATCATCTACTTGTTCAAACTCATCATCATCATTATCGGACTTTGCATAGAAAGGCATCAATTCCTTAGCCTCAGGTCGCCTAAGTCTCCTCCCAGTACGATGCCATTTCATATTCTCTTTTATTTTCTGATAAACTTCTTCTGGAGCATTTTTACAAGGTGCTACCTCTCCAGGAATTCTAGCCAAATGTTGTTTAAACCGATTTATACCACCACTAACAATTTTCTCACAGTAATTACACTTAACTTTCTTCTTTCTCTCGTCTTGAGCAACACCATGTTCCCACCCTGGGTCAACATATCCTAAGGAGCGAAGAGGAGTCAAATTTACAGATACATTTCGATCATCCATCAATTGCTTACCTTTGCTTCTACTCCCAACTTGCTCTTCTTCATCTTCATCATCATTTGAGTGAAAATTCATGTATGCTTGTGCATCAACTTGCTTTTGTTTTTTATGGGAACGACAGCCTTCCAGATTTTCCTTCATTTTTAGGTAGACTTCATCAGGAGCCTTTTCACAGTATGTTACTTCCCCAGAAACCCGAGCTAAATGCTGCTTTAATCTGTATATCCCACCACTAACAATTTTGCCACAGTAATTGCATCTAACCTTCTTTTTCCGCTCGTCTTGGGCTATGCCATGATCCCAACCAGGATCAACAAATCCGGTAGAACGTATTGGAGCCATTATGTCCAAAACAGAGCAATTATAATGCCACTCACATATGCATTGGTGCTGAATACAAGGCAAATAAAACTTTCAAATTACAAGACAAGCAATCTGAGAGCCTTCCCTGTCGCAGCAACAATGATGTAAGTAACAGTGTGCCCTGATCTCAATGCAATGCTGTACGAAAATAAAAGAAATAAAATAAGAAAAGAATAAATATGATATAGACAAGAAGGATTAGAAATCAGATATAAATAAAAGGAAGGAATAGGTGGAAGAAATGCGGGGCCTAAATCATTTAAATAATCAAACTCAAGATTTTTAGATGATATATGAAAGAAATTTTGAATCAGAACATACCATCAAACAATAGAAAGGGAAAATTTACATAAAATAATCTTAATGACTTCATGTGTAAATAGAAGCACGTTTTTAGTCCACCACCTCAAGATAGCTTATATCCTTACAGTTTTATGGATTAACTAAACCCCTTGGACCAACCTTAGTATATATTGGATTAGCTTATTTCGGGGAAATAACTTTTATTGGTAGATTGTTGAGAGCTTTCGAAAGAAAAAAGTGTTTATTTCTCCAACATTAATATTTCTAAAACATGCTAAGTTATTTGGATTAACTATAAGATTAAATTTATTCAAATCTATGTGAGCAAATGCTGAATGGTGAGAAAGTTATACTAAGAAATAAGACTGGGATACAGAATAATGTCCACGCCTGTCATACTAAGAAGATTTGGAACTTCTGTCTACACTTCATGTTAGAAGAACTCTGCTACATGCTAACTAGCTTCTCATAAAGAACTTCTGAGATAAAATATTGAAGGTATGAATTGAGAAGAGTGAACCATTAGACACTTGTCAAGTATAATGACTAGAACTAAATATATCTGGTGCAATCATGAGACAATTTTAGCATTAATGCCATCAAATCTTATCTAACAATTGCTGACTAACTAGCATTTTTTTCTTATATATATTTACGTATCATATACATCAACCATTTTAAATTATCGGTGCTTCATTATTTAGTACATCATGATCAGAAAATGTTATCCAGGGGGTCACGCAACAGAGGATGCTTGAAGATCGGAGCAAAGACAGCATTCCGACATACATGCACCTATAGAAGCCAGGAGAGAAAAGCCGATAAAGCCAATGTGAGAAGGGTAATTTGAAAGAAACGTTGATACATTTTCCTACATTGAATAAAGTCAACAATTAGCAATACTTTTCAGTAAGTACAGAGGCAGCCTTTTAATGAAAACCAAGGGCAAATATTGGATACCAGTGTTATGCAACTTTGTGTAGGATCAAGCCTAGACACAAAAGACTACTTTCAACCTATAGTGGAAGCGAGAAGCAGACAGACTCGCCCTTGACAAAGTTCTCCATAAACTAGCAAAAGTTTAAGTGAAGTGAGAAGCGGATTCATCATAAACAGAGCTCCTACTAACTAGCAATAGATTTTTTTTTTTTTTGAAAATCATTTCTCATTCTTAAAATTTCAATCAAGACTGCCTTTTATAAAGGTCTAAAGATATCCCTAACCGCTATCCCAACTGATAAATACAAATAAAGATATTGATAACGGATAGGACCATGCCATGACTAACAATTATCCTGATTGATAAAATAAAGAGATCCCTACTTAATAGGATCATAGATTTACATCTAAAAGTTGTCCTAATTAATAAAATAAGGATCGAAATCTAGATCTTATTAAAATAGGAAAAAAATAAAGACACAAGGTAATCATAATTAGTGGTCCACATCACTATGAGCACCATCAATTCCATTAGTTACAACACATCCTACATGATCATAAAATGCATTGTAGAACAAACAAATGTACATTGTACAGCATTCAATACAACAGTAAGACTTAGAAACAATTACATAATAATCTTTTAAAGAGTGCCGGATTGAAATGTTCTGTTGATGCAGGGATGGGATAGCACTGAGGGATAATTCACTGAAGCCACATTATATGAACAATCCAAAAGTGTCCATTTGGGCTGACCAGCATGTAGATTCAACGGTTCAATCCTCACATCTACGTGCTCTATAACACACCCAACAAAAAGGCCATTTCAGCTCGAAGAAATTCTTCAGTCTACCTGTCTTTTCTGCCTCTAATTTTACTACCCAGTGAGAGAACAAGACGAGATACATTTGGAACTTATGTGGATTAAATAAATCAAAAAACTGACCCTGATTGCATCTAACATAGCATCTGATATAGTTCCTAGTTCCTGTTCCCTAAAAACTGTTGTCAATTCTTTAAACTATTTTAACAATCAACAACTAGGTATGTGAAAGTTTTCAGCTTGGCATAAACAATTGCAGGCAAAACTCATGACAATTTATCAGTGTTTACCACACTCAGATACAAGTCCCTCTTATGTATCCCCATTTGTAATACACACTACCCTGCAACATCCATCCTCTTTTGTTAATTCACAAACCACTCATTCACCACTGGCCAAAGAGGACACAATATGCTCCCCATACTATAAGTTTTCATCCTTCACAATCTAACCATAGTACAATCACGAAGCTAAATTGAAAGAATTCACATACCTTCGAAGAAAACTCAATCCACTTAAACACTTAGGGCTTGCATAAACCTCAAAATCACAATGTCCTTTTATTTGTTTATTTTTTGTTGAATCGCGTATATATATCACAATAATCGCCTATACCACGAAACCCTAAGTGAAAACGAAGGTGCAATACATAAACGAATCGCATAAAGAAGATAGAAGAGAAAAAACCTCAATGAAAGGTAGACGATCTAAATCAGAGTTGAACCACCGGCCGCGAAAGGACTTGCCGGCGGCGGGATCATTCCGCCTTAGGAGGCTATAGGAAATCGCTTCGGAATCGCGAGTCGCGAGTGGATAGACTCTCAACTCGACCCGGCCGCGTTATACCGAATTTTTATTTTTGTCTTCAGAATATAGATTATTATGATTATTATTATTACTTTATAGTAAAATAAGAATAAATTATATATAAAAGAATAAATAAATTGTATTCATTGATTATTATTTTATTTATTGTTATTTTCATGTACGAGAATGTGTAACGAGTTTGGCACGCTATAGAACTGTTGAGTTGACTCGGCCGGTTCTTTTTCGTATCTGGTTCTTACTCAGCGGTTTACGAAGTTTCTCTTACATACAACCTAAATTTTTTTTTTCCTAAATTCTAAATGAAATTTAATTAATCAATAAAAAATAAAATAATATATATATATATATATATATATATATATATATATATATATATATATATATA
>Ga0209589_1011834_pt1 | contig 12106 bp, 4 predicted proteins | sample CowpeawhiteBW_FD_187525 | JGI IMG/M metagenome (GOLD analysis project Ga0209589, IMG submission 187525) | Root nodule microbial communities of legume samples collected from California USA - Cow pea white BW (SPAdes) (version 2) | ecosystem: Host-associated > Plants > Roots > Nodule | place: USA...
TAATTTTAAATAGTTTTTAATATATATATATATATATATATATATGCAAATAAATAAATTATATATCTTATAAACGTTATTTTCTTGGTTCCCAGTGGGAAACTGCTAAGTTCATTCTCTCTCTCTAGTAATTCATAGTCACGCATCACATCTAAATGGTTCATTGCTATTGTTCCAATTGCTTCCCCTTCTTGGTCAAATACTAAGTGAATATTCTTTGTTAACTACCATCTCCAATCAGATTTATTTTTATAAAATATTCTTAAATCACTTTTGGTAGCTGCTGCTATAATATCTTTTTGTGTGGCTAATTATATTTAATAAATTCATACTGTTTTATTTTGACGATAAAAAATTTAATAAATTTTCAAAAAACTCTTACTTTTATATTTTTATTTATTATACTTCAAACAAATATTATTTAAGAACTTTTTAAACTATATTTAAGAATTTTTATTTTATTGATTTTTTAAGCTTCTTTTAAAATTGAAAAAACTAATTAACGTATAATTTAAAAATCATAAAAATATTAAAAGATACATAAAAAGTACTTAAAAATCTCTTAAGAAAAAATTATTAGAAATACATAATGAACACATACTATTTAAACTAATTGAAAAAAGACTATTCCTTCTATCAATGTAACGACGAAATGAAAAATGACAAAACAAATTGATGAATGAATTGTAGAACCTTAGATATAATGAGTGATTGTTATTTAATTGGAGAAAAGTCGAAGAGGAAATTGGCTAGAAATGCGTTGTCTAAGAATATATTTAACTCAATTTTGTCATCTTCCTTCATTAGAAATACGTAGGTCGCTGACATCATATTCAATCATTTATACCTCTTATTCACTTTCTATTAGTTTACGGCGAAACATTGGCTTGGAGATGACAAAATTTAGGCTCATATTTTAGCTTTTTTGTGGTTTAGGGTTTCATGATCCCAAAAACTACAAAAACAAATTATACTTTTACAAACAAACTTATAAAAAGTTAAGAGAATACAACTTTTATAAATAGTATAAAAATTTTAAAAATTAACTTATATATACATTAATTCTAATTTTAAAAAAATATTTCTTATAAATATTTATGAAAAAACGTTACAAACCATAATTTTAAGAGACTGATTCTTTAAAATTAGAAGCACTCAATTGATATTTTTTATTTGTTATCTCTGTTCTCAAATTATATCGCCAAACATATTAATTAACTAGTTTTATTTTCTCTGTTTATTTTAGAAATTAGATGTCAATCTGTTTTCATTGCCTTGGTTATTTTTACATTCTGAAAATAAAATTCACTGCAGTTCTTCTAGACATTAAATTGGATAGTATTTTTTTTTTTCAGATAACAGTAACTTATAAACAAATATCTATCATAGTTTTTTCACATGGTTATAGTGAATCGAGGTATAAACTCTTATAAATGAAGTCAACTTTGTTTTTTTTTATTTATCTTTTACAGTAGGTCAAACTATAATCATGGTTATATTATATCTTCTTATTGATACAATTCTTTTTATACCTTCACACACTCCTACTTTTTCTTCTTTTTTTCCCCGAATTTTCTTCTCGTACCAATGTGTTGAATGGACTCACTCTTGAGAAGAGATTGTTAAGAATCCAAGTGAGTCAAGTCCCACATTGACTAGAAATGAAGAAATAGAGAGCAATATATAAGGACAAAGACTCATAAACTCATTGTCTTAAGTTTTTGGATTGAGAGTGATGTCAATATCTTATGTGGTTAGACTCAGGTCTTATTGGTGTTGTATCTCTCCGGTAAAACTTCTTTCTTATAAAACCTAATGTCATCATGCCTCTCCCTATAATGAAAAAGTCCTTTATAATGAAAATAAATAAATAAGTTAATTAAGTCATGTATAACGACAAAAAAGAAAAAATGAATGAGTTGAGAAATTGGAGAGATTGGCACCATGGATTCTAATTGAGAATGATAAAAGAGCGAAAGTTGTGTTAGATATGCACCATGTATCTTTCAAACTACAATTCCTTAGTCATAACATTTACATACTTGTGCACCTTAATTCACGGGTCAATCACCACTCTCTTTTTTCTACCAACTCAAAATCGAAATAATATTCTTCCGCTATTTCAATTCATTATGCTTCTTAATACAACATTTTATTTAATTTTTAAAATCCATTATTTTAATTTAATCTTCAATTTTGTGTATATTTCATTTGACTTAATACAAAAGGTTTGATTAGAAACCTAGAGGAGATTCTAAGATTAGTTTTAGAGAGATAAACTCGTTTATTTAAAAGCTATTTGTAGTTTAACTTTTTAATAATAATAATAATATAATCGAGCACCATCTTTCATTAAAAAGTGAAATTTTTATATATTATGAAATTGTCTTATATCACGCCGAGATATATATATATATATATATATATATATATATATATATATATATATATATATATATATATATATATATATATATCTCGTGCGTGAGACTAGAAATGAGATAGGTGGTCCCATAGCAGATGAAACAGAATGTCTAAAAAAACTTTCTAGGATAGGTTCTAACATGTTTGATACCATATTAAAAAGTAAACTTTGAAGCCAAACTCAACTCTACAAAATCACTTTATAAATTTAGGTTTGCACCCTCACTCATATACTATGAAATTGTCTTATCTCTAGTCGATGTGAGATTTCCAACATCTTTTTAAAAACTATATCTACTACTAATTTTACTTGCTTTTCTAGCAAGATTAGTAGATAATTAAGTCACGTGGCCTAGGTTCATCCAGGTAAGGGCCTATAAATAGTAGTATAAATAATAAGTTCTATGATGTACATTAATTATGTTTATTATTATTGCAACATAACCAACCATATGACGCATTTGACTAATTTGAGCGTCAAAGTGTCTTCTGCATGCACAATCTCTCATTATGGTCGGAAGAGGACGATATCTGAGAAGTTATCGACCTGTGAGAGATTGAAGATTGGAATGTTGAAAATTTTCCAAATATGTCAATCAATTTGATAATTGTTGCATAAATTCTGATACTTTAATTTCATATAATTGGCAACAATTTATTAGGATAATTACTCTTTGATGGACAGAGAATGCTATAAATTTCACATGTGCTATGTGTTTTTGGGTCATCAAATTTGCAATCTTCTACATGATATACTATATACCATCAAAATGTAGAAAGTGAGGATTTTGAAACTAAAAAGCAAATCAAAATCTTCTTAAAATCTTCTTATGACAGACAATAACTGAAAGTTAGTCCTTACTATTTTTTCTCCGCATTAGTTATATGTGAAACATGAAAGGATAATAACATGTAAAGATCTTTGTAGAGTATAATTAATTCTATAAAGAGAAACAATTGATTTTTGTTGTGAGTAACTACTCTTTTTTAGCCTTCATTTATTATTTTTTATTATTATAAAAAAGATGTAAATATATTGACTCGTTTTAAAGTAAAATTAAAATGAATGTAATTTTGAATTTAAGATGGTGTTTTAATATCTATACTAAATTTTCTTGGTGTCACTCAATGAAAAACTCAACAAAAACAAAAATTGGAGAAAATCTAACATTCATGATATGTTCATCCGAAGACTCTGAGAAAGTAGTCGTTTCACAGTAATTTTTTTTTTCACTCATAAAGTGATATTTTGTTTCAGTTTCGGAAAGACATTGCTGGTTTGAACTTCATGATATAATTATATAGTTAAATAATTTCAAATGATGAACGAGATTCTCCAATTATATTTAGGTAACAAAATGTTTAGTGATATTTGTTTTGTAATTTTTTGCGTGGGTCAACGGAAATTGATGCATTTTGATACCTAATATAGAAGCGATCAAACAATAATTTTTATGGTTTCCAATAAATCAAAGAGGGTTTGCATGTTTGGAATCTCTGAGTTACATGATTGGGAACATGCAACAACAAATGATAACAGTAAAGAAAAAAATTTCTTTTGGACTCATGTCACATGCCAGGTACAGCTAGCAAGCAAACCAAGTGGGGTTGAAATCAACATCAGATTCCACATCTAAATAAAATTAAACTATTATATTTTATTATGTCGGAAATATAGTTCGGTTAATAGATATTTTGAAAAGATTTATCAATAAAACACGAGAGAAATTTATATTTAAAACATCAAATTTTTGAATTTTATTCTTTTCATATTAGTCAAATTTCTTCTAGTCGATTTAAAATCATTTAATCACACAACTGTTTTTGGATTGGAACGTAACCGATGTACGTTTCCTTATCCACCTTCACATTCTGGTTCATATTTATTGTAGTTTGCGGGTCCATTTTCATAATCATTACACAATAATCAACAAATTGACTCTTTTCTGGAACAACTTAGCAGAAGACCACAAAATTAGTTGTTGCAGCTTGGTTTCTCACATATCTTCTTGTGTCAGTAAATGGTGATATTTGAGTTCTTATTTTATTTTACATCTAATTAATTTCTCCCCACAAGATTCACACACTTTAAGATAAGATGTATTTTGAGGGTAATTTAAATAATTTTAAATTATGCACAAATTAATTATATCTGATAAACGTTAGGTTTTTCAGTTCTAATTAGTACTCATAACATGAAGTGGTTCCCTGTTACTGGTCCAACTTTCGTTGGTCAAATAGTTAATGGTTAACTATGGTATTTCTAATAGGAATATTTTAAAAATGAACTAAACCACTTTTTATGTTTCTATTTATATTTAAGTGGAGAAAAAGACAGAGGAAATTGGGTGGAAATTTCTTGTCAAATAATTCAGTTTTGTCATCTGACAGCAGATTCAATCATTTACATCTCTCAATTATGTTTATTATATTTATATACACTCATGCGTATGATCCATGCAAATATGCGCTCTGATTCCCAACTTGCCAAAATATTGGTTTAGAGAGGACAAAAATTGCTGCTAATTTATATCAAGTTAGGTCAGAATATATCACTCCATATTTTAACTACTAATTTTTGACAACTTTTTCTTATGACATTAAGTGATATTTTTAAGTAATTTTAAAATATTAAGAATTAAAAAAATAAAAAACTATTTAAAAAATAACAATTAAAATTATAAAAAAAAATTATCAAAATTTGGTAATAAAAAAAATTATTTTTCGTTCGGTCAGAGTTTTTTCTTAAATAAACTGAACCAAGTTACTTTCACAAAACTTTATTTATGTTAAACATTTATTTTAAACATATATAACAATATTTCATATAAACAGATCATATTTTTTTTTTGTAAATAATATTATTATTATATTAAAAATTATATAACTATTAAAATATTAAATATGTTAACCAAATTATCTATTCATATTATTAACTTATCGAGGATGAATTGATTTTTGTTTAAAATATTTATTATAAATAAACTTTTAAATAAATCAGCACTATAGTTAGTTTTGCTTTTAAAATATGCTAATATAAAAAAATTATATTCAATTTTTGTAAAACCCAACTTATATGCTTTTATTTTGTCACTTGCCTTCAACAACAATTATTTTAAAATTTATTGTTTATAATTCATTAATATCACTACAATAAAAATATTTTAAACAATAATGAAAAATTGTGGTCTAATTAACCTTAAAAGTGCTCTTTAAGTTTTAAGCAACGAATTCATGGTCATGAAGGTAGCCTACGGCTATGCTACGCAATGACTCTTTTGTTTAGGTCACAAAATTTAAAAACCATTACTTAAAATATAATAATAGACGACACTTAACCATTTTAATAAAACAACTTTCTTTACACTGTGGTTTATTGTTTTAAGTCACTTATAAAATTATAAAATTGTGATCGTATGTTTTAAACAAGCAACAAAAAATATTTAAGCACAAATTGTAAAACTATTGCCTAAGCTATATTAATCATAGGCAATACTTTTACAAATGTAAAATCATAGAAATACAACCATTTAAATATGGTTTATAATATTATTTTAAATTTTGTTTATACATTTAGGTCACTCTATTTTAAATTATATATTAATAATTTTTTTAAAGATATTAAATAAAATAAAGGGTTAAATATGTTTTTGGTTCCTTAATTTTAAGTGAAAATTAGAATTAGTCATCATTCGAAATTTTAGCCTAATTTAGTTCTCAAACTTTAGAAAAATGTAGATTTAGTCCTCCAAATTTTGTTAAATTTATTTGACATTTTAAATGCGTTTTATGATAATATTTGAGTTACCATTTAAGCAAAATGTGTCTAACGGTGTAAACAATTCAAATACTATCATGAAATGCGTTTGAAATGTCAGATAAACTTAACAAAATTTGATTAAAATAACTAAATGTACGCATTTCTAAAGTTTGAGAACTAAATTAGGCTAAATTTTCAAAGAATGACTAATTCTAATTTTTAGTGAAATTTGAGGACCAAAAACATATTTAACTCAAATAAATGCATTTCATTATCCAGGAGAAAAATCTGGTCAAAATCTTTGAGAACTAAAACCAATTAAATACACAATAAGAGAGAACATCACTCCAAAGAAGTTTTAAGTGCAAAAAATCCGTGCAAGAAATTCAAATTTTCAAAGTCATGTTCAGTTAAATGGTATTGATAAAACCTTATTTAACATAAGTACTTGATGGACATAACACATGACACTAGACATTGAAGTAAGCACATCATGTAGGAAGATAATTTGTATAGTTAATCTATTATGAATAATGAACATCATTATTAAGTTTGGAATATATAGGAAATGAGTATTTGAATTGTAAATGTATGGTATTATCATATATCATGGGACAATCTATTTGGAAAAATATTGTACATAATTTCATATATATATATATATATATATATATATATATATATATTTTTTTTTTTTTGTGATAAAAATAAAGAAGCATTGAAATGAAAATGTCACTTAAAGATACAATTTAATAAACATCGTAAATTTTAATATCAGGAGAATTTATTGTTGGTATCATAAGTATGGTGCTGATTGTTGGTAATAATAAATGTGGAATTTGTGTGTTTTGTGATGTTTGTTGTGCACGTAAGCAAGGATAAATCAATTACGATATAAGACAATGGATTATACTTGCATAAAAGACTTTATATATAATCCCATTCAACAAGCAACATGATAAATTTATTATGTGTTTGATTCAGTTTATTATGAAAAAATACTCACTTTTTATTTAGGATTTAATAGGTATATTTTATGGTTGTGTCGGATTTAAAGGTAACTTTACGCTATTTGAAAGCTATTTTGAAAACAATGTTTTTAAAAAACTAAAGAAAAAAAAATGTAGAATATATATTTTGTATCTTGCACCATGTTTTTACCAATTAGAAATACTTAAAATAGATTAAACATGAATTGGTTGTTGTATCTTTTTCCTTCCCTTAAATTTGCTATAAATTGGACTTGGTATTTACCTTCATGGTATAAATTGTGTTTTACTTTTATGAATGCCTTAACTTTCTTTTTTAATAGATAAATATCCTACATGGGGTGGAAAAAAACTTTCCTTTACTACTACATCACTAACTAACATCTTGTGGTAGACAAATGTCCTGTGAGATGAATTCTAAATGGCACATAAGTTTCAGTAGTTTTCATATGTAGTCTACTAACTTGGGATATAAATACCTGATTTGTATTATTTATATATTTGTATATATACTTGTCTTAATGTTTACTTTAAAAATACTATACACATTTTTCATATTAAAAACTCTGCAAATATATATTCATAGATTCTGTTTGTTTATCACACACACTTTTCTTTTAAGAAAAAAAAGAAAAAAAAATATACAGGTATTTTAAATGAAGAATTTACTGGAAACACAATACAAATGAAACTTGAATTCAATCTTAACATCAATTTGAACCAAAAACTTAATAGATTTATGAGCAATCTTCTTATTTTTAATTAATGTGAGATTTAGATTAATTCACACAAAGTTCATGGATTTATGAGAGAAAAATTGACTTAAGCCCAATGTAACACCCCATTTAAATAATAACTTTAATTTAAATGAAATGCTACACATATAGAAATTTAGTGACAAGCCCTGGAGTATAAACATTACTCCTGACAATATCTAGAGGATGCTAGGAGAAACCAAGGCACACCACGATGTCGGATACAAACGAAATCCAAGGACTTCACAATAGTAAATAGAGTACTAAAGAACAAAGTAGTACATGGGCAATAGCCCTAAAGAAAAGCCCAAAAAAACATGAAGTCCAACCTAAGTAGACTATGCAGCAGAACCAATCCCTTCCCTGTTGACCTCGAGTACCTCTCGCATCTGCTCCCATCAATAAATTGATGATCATCGCAAAAGTAGAAGAACAACATACAACACAATCAAACAAGCAAGGGTAAGCTAGAGCCAAAACCATTTAGCCAAAGTAATCATATACATATTCACAGTCCATTATACACACATCACACATGCATGTTAAGACCTTCCAACCAATACACTAAGACTCGACTCATCCGGATACATATAACCTAGTCGGATTCAGCGGATGTTTGCACTTGTGGTGGATACCTCTGCTCACCCCCGAGCTATGTGTTACAAGTGTTTCAATGAATCAATTTCTCTCACCACAAAGTTAGCCCTTAATGAATTTCAAGCCTCCTGCTACTCTCACCACAGGAGTCAGTCCGCTCTAGGTGAGACTAACTGACTCCTTAGAGTGTCAGGATGCAACCTTACCTTGAATCCTTACCTAGTTATACAGATGGGGCACCACCATGGACACCCACTAACAGGGGCCATGGGATTACGTCCCGACCACTGAAGCATGACCCTGAGAATCTCACCTAGAGATCCCAAGGAATTACGCACTGACACGGACCAACATTCTTAATCAATCAAACGAATTCAATGTGCATACACATATATACATATACATCACATACATTTTCTCATAATTCACCTCTTTCGTATTCTCAGCCAAACCATACCAACTCATTATTCTCAAACCATGAATATGGAACTCCGTCTCATATCATTATCATGCCACATTGATACCAACCCTTTCATGTCTCATGTCGAACCAATACCAAACTCATCATTTCAATTCCATGAATCATCTCATGCATATATCATACTCACATCAGGTTAAAGCTCATAAATCATAAGTCATACGCCCTCTCATTTCATGTATACTCATTCAATTCATATTTTAACATAGCAATACAACCAAACATGTACTTAATACCCCAAACAAGAATTCTAAACAGTACCCACACATCCTCTCGCCCAACCCTCGCTTAGGCCAGAGGCCCTCGCTCAGGTGAGAGGAGTCCTCTCGCTTAAGCGACAGGCCCTCGCTTAGGCGAGATTCGCGACAGAGGCGAATGGGTGTTTCTCGCGTACTCGCTTAGGCGAGTCCTCCCTCGCCTGAGCGAGCCCACCCCTCGCCCAAAAGTGAGGCCCCTCGCCTGGGCTGCAACTGCAACGACCCATCCTCGAACTCCCACACAAGCTCGCTTAGGCGAGTGTTAGGCGAGTGTCTCTCGCCTGAGCGAGATAACACCTCGCTCAAAACTAAGACCCTCCGCCTGAGCGAGAGCTCGAGTGCAAGCTAGGGTTGGTTCTCTGCAAGTGTCACCTAGGCAAGACCAAGTCGCTTGGGCGGGATTAACAGACCACACCACTGTTCAACCTGCATCAGCTATACGTTCGCACCCAAATAATATTTCCAGCCATCTCATACGTTCACAACAACATGCAATCTCAACCAATCACGATACAAACACACAACCACAGAAAACGCATCACACAACCAGAGGGTTCTAACTTCCCTTACCTGGGAATAATCTAGCACAAGACCTTGATGCCGAATAGAGGAACACCACAGCTCTAGGAAAGGATTATGGAGCTGGAAAAAGAATAGCAGTGGGTATGTTACAGAAACATTAACATTGGCTACACAATAAGACCAGAGATTGGAAGCTATGCGTTGGGGAATACTTACGTGAGTAGAACGAGGTTGAGCTAGGCTTGAATCTGGTTAAACGTTGAAACCCTAACGGAGTGACGGCTGCGACTCTAAGCACCAAGGAAGCAGATTCTAAAAGTGTAGAATGAGTGAATTAGGGCAGGCTTTGAGGTGGTTTTATCCTTTGGGCCAGCCTTTAGGCCCAATAGCTTAAAGGCAGCCCTTAAAACATTAGGGCAGAAAACTAGACCTTACACCCAACCCACATAAAAGATTGATACTATTTTGAATCTAAAATTTTAAGATAATGAATCTTCAAACCTTACATGAGTTTATGGTTCATTTACTATCATAAGCATTTACTTGAAATATCAATTTTGATAGAAATATTTGTACACATTTGTATAGAAATTAAATTTGGTTTCAATTTGGAAAGGGACAAAATTGCAAAACTTTTACAAAAATTAGAACAAAATTGAGACAAAAATTAAAATATTGGGACCAAATTGAGAATAAACAAATGACACCTGGTATAATAGTAATACGTGACACTATCACTATCACATGGCACAACGTCAGCTTGGCACGTGGCAAAGTTTTAATTTTTTAAAAAATTTTTAAAAAATAAATAAATAATTCAAAAAATTCAGGAACTGACACGTGACACCCCATTTAACATTGTTACTACACTACTAACGAAAAGGATTTGATTACATCAAATTTTAAAAAATAGAGACTAAATTGTAATAAAAAAAATTGAGGGACCAAATTGATATTTTGCTACGAAAATAGAAACAAAAGTATAATTTAACCAAAAAATTTGAAACCCAATTATATTTAGATTAACAACATATTTAGTGCATAAATTATGAATAGACAAAGCAAGAAAAAAAAAGGGTGTTTGGTTGTGTAAAATAAGAGACACTGAAAAGAAGATGTCTGTTGAAAGTTTTGTGTGCACATGATTAAAAAATGGAAATGGAAAGTAAAAGTGTAGCGAGGTTGGCGTGATTTACTCCACACGAACGAATGACCGTTCAAAGTGGCTTGCATGTCGTCGGTTTATTCTGTTTGCGCCCACTCGTTGTTGACCTTTCAAAATACATTTTCTTCTCTCCCTCTCTTTCTCTCTCTCTTTCTTTCTCTCCCTCCTTCTCTCCAATCTTTGCATCTTCAATCCCTGCATTTCTCCATCATCGTCACCCCACTTTGCTTTCACCTTCTTCTTATGGTTAGTACCCTTCGTCTCTTCCATTCTTTTTCCGCTTATGGTTATGTATGATTATGTGATTATGGGAACGAATTTTGCAATGGGTCAGGTCTTGGGTGGTGTCGAGTGTTGGAAGCATGGCATACAAAGTGGACCATGAATACGACTATCTCTTCAAGATCGTACTCATTGGAGACTCTGGTGTCGGAAAATCCAATATCCTTTCCAGGTTTACCCGGAACGAGTTTTGCTTGGAGTCTAAGTCTACCATTGGGGTTGAATTCGCAACCAGAACATTACAGGTTCTTTTTCCTCAGATTTCGAAAAAACATGAACTATTGTAAAGCATTGCTCACAACATGTTTGTGTTTTTGACATATACATACACAGGTGGAGGGGAAGACTGTGAAGGCACAAATATGGGACACGGCTGGTCAAGAGAGGTATCGGGCAATCACGAGTGCATACTACAGAGGAGCAGTAGGTGCCTTGTTAGTGTATGACATAACGAAGAGACAAACATTTGAGAATGTACAAAGGTGGCTTCGTGAACTGAGGGACCATGCAGATTCCAACATCGTTATTATGATGGCTGGAAACAAGTCTGACCTCAACCATCTCAGAGCAGTCTCTACCGATGATGCTCAAAGTCTGGCTGAGAGAGAGGGTTTGTCATTCCTAGAGACTTCGGCATTGGAGGCCTTCAATGTTGAGAAAGCTTTTCAAACCATTTTGTTTGATATTTACCAAATTATAAGTAAAAAGGCACTCGCTGCACAGGAAGCAGCTTCCACTGCTAACATTCCTCATGGGACTACCATTAATGTCTCAAATATGTCTGCTAGTGTCGAGAAGAAATCTTGTTGTTCCAATTAAACTTGTAGAAAACACCAGGAACAAGGGACTATTTTTTTTTTTTTTTTTTTATTTGAAA
>Ga0209589_1011842_pt1 | contig 12095 bp, 4 predicted proteins | sample CowpeawhiteBW_FD_187525 | JGI IMG/M metagenome (GOLD analysis project Ga0209589, IMG submission 187525) | Root nodule microbial communities of legume samples collected from California USA - Cow pea white BW (SPAdes) (version 2) | ecosystem: Host-associated > Plants > Roots > Nodule | place: USA...
AAGAAAAATTAAACCTGAATATTTTTATTTTTTATTATATTTAATTTTATGTTTTATTATGTATTTATATTAAATGTTATGTTTAAATAAAAGAAATAAAAAATAAAAAATTTAATTTGTATTAATTTCTAATATGCATTACCTACAATTTTAAAAAAATTATATTTTTATATTATATTATATATATATATATATATATATAAACTGAAAAAAAAAATTTTGGGGGGGCCAGGGCCCCTCCCTGCCCCCATGTAGATCCGCCATTGACAAGAAGGATTATGTTCAAAAACAAAAATGATCTATATATTTGTCATTCAAGACTAAACCTCTCAGTGATCTATATACATCAACAATAACTCTTATCAAGCCTACTCTTCATTAATATAGAAGCATGCCCATGAAGAAATCATCCCTTTCATTCATAATTTCATACTTTAGTTTCTATCAACTCATTATGAATTCAGACCCTTGACATAACAAAGAAATAACCAATACCAATGTAATGCCCCACCACCCAAAAGCCTTAGTGCAAAATAGTTTATAGATATGTAAGCTCACTTTGTTGGTTTCTCTTTCCTTTTTTTATGGAACCTTGTGGAGATTTTGTAAATAAAAGTCACCCCTAGAGATTCTGTTGGCCTGCTTAAATTTTCACTGGCATGACCATTGCTGCACCATTTCCATGGAGGTCTTATCTGAAACCACCAGAGCTTTAAAATTCAGTCCATAATCAACAAGATCATTGTACTTTCTTGGTTGTATTAGGTATCGAAGTAACAACACAAATGCTCACAATTAAAATAAAAGATGAAAATAAAAGGAACAAATTAGATAATAAACAAAGAATGTAATTTTATTAAAAAAAAGAAAAATTACATATCATTCTTTCTAGTCCCAAGGAAAAAACAATCACAGTCCCTTTCTTAAAATTAGGAAAAACAAATACAGAGACTCCTAAAAGAGAAAATAACCTTCTCTTAAAGGAGAAACTACTTTTTTCTCTTAATTCTTCTCTCAAGCAAGAAAGCAAAAAGAATGAAAAAGAAAAAAACTTTAGAATGTGTTCCAAGAGAAATAGACTTCTTTTATGACATGAAAAGTAAGTTCAAATTAAGTTTCCACTAACGTGGGACTTCTTTTTTAAGAAGGTGGATTATCATATCGTCCCTCATAACCTTTAACAAGCACATGGATAAGTTTTTTAATAACTTACTAATATTTAGGCACATAGAAATAACCAAGCACATAGATAACTTACAAATTTAAGATTACAATTGGCGAAGCACAACAACATGAGCAAAAGGAGACTTACTAATATTTGATCCATATCATGGTTGAAAACTACTTGGTGCGTAATAAGAAGAGTAGTGTCTGATCTTACCTTTTAGAGCTCCCCAATGAGTAAACCAGTATGAGCAAAACCAGCATGAGCATCAATAACACTAAAGACATCATTAAAAAGATATACATCAATCACTACTAGAAATAAATGTTTTAGCGACTGAAAAATATAGGTTGCTATCTACGACCGAATTAGCCACTGAATGATTTGTGTTGCAATCTGTGACCAATATAGCGACAAAATACTATTGTACTTACATAAATTTTATCAACGACTGAAATAGCGACCTTAACATATAATTGCTAAAATTTAGTCGCTAAATCGGTGGCTATATTTATACAAATGAACGTATACCTTTTAGCAACCACATTAGCAATTGAATAAATTTTCCATTAGCGACCGAAATCATGGTGATCGCTAAATATGTTTTTTATGACGAGTAGCGACTGAAAGATATTTGGTCGCTAACTAAAATGTTTTTAATGCATGAATTAGTAACCGAAAGTATGGTGGTCGCTAAATTTGTATAATTTTATAGTTAGAGACCGAAAACTTGGTGGTCGCTAAATATTTATTACATGGTAATTAGCGACTGAAAATTATTTGGTCGCAAATGTAGTGTTTTTAACGTATCAATCTGTGACCAATATGCGGTGGTCACTAAATATTAACACATCATTTAGCGACCAAATTTTTTGGGTTGCTAAATTCAATATTTTTAAAATTGCATTAGATGTGCGTGTTTAGAGTTTGGGATTTACGAGTTAGGGTTTTAAGACTTAGGATTAGGGTTTATGGTTATATGTTATATTAAGATCCAAAAATTTAATGGTTGCTAAATGTTTATTGTTTTTAGTTGAAAAATAAAACTTAATATTTAATTGTGTCACTAAACATTCACATGTAAAATAATATTAGTTACGAGTTAGTTCGTCATTGATTTTTTTTTCATACAATAGGTATTGACAATTTTGAATTTAATACAATTGAAAATAATTGACTTTTACTTGCTAAGTTAAATGCTTACTTAGACATCATATGAAGAAAATTAGTGGTTTTTCTAGTTATATGTATCATTTTTTTTTGTATTTTTTGTAATAGAAATATATTCTTCAAATACAAAATAATATTTTATTCAATTTTTGTTTTTAAAATATTTTTTAGAAGTCAAAATTTCCAGAGTCCTATTTTGTTGAGTTGTATTTCAAGTTCTCTAAATTGGAGAAAAAAACTCAAATATTCACGTTAAAAAAATAGAAAATTATTTAAAATAAAAGATTAAAAAATATATGTACCACTTCATTCTATGAAACTCAAAAATAAAGAAATAAAAATTTGTACCTTTTGTTCAGATGATTTTGAATCATTTCTATTTTAAATTATTTAGTTTTTTAAATATTTTGATTAGATTAAATAGTTTAACTTTACTAAAGTAAAATAAACTATTATATATATATATATATAATAAAAGATATCACCAGCTAAATAAAATAATCATAATAATAATTTTAATTATGTAAATTAAACATTCAATAATATTACATACGGATTATAAATAAATAAATTATTAAAAAGTTAAATTGATTAAAAAAACTCTCCGTGGTTGCGCTTTTCATTTCATCCTTGCGTTCTTCTTTCCTCTTACTTCTAATTGATTCAGCTCTTAATCCTCACTAACATCCTCGTCTATCGATTCCTGTTACTCTTCAAATTTTGCTTCCTTTCATTTCATCCTCATAGTTTCGCCCATTGTTTTGCTGCTTCCTTGCTCACTGACCTTCCTCAAAGTGCCCTATAATCGGTGATCAATGCAGCTCCATTAACATTGGGATGTCAATCACAATGAGAAATTTGTAATTTTCTTTATGTATTCAGTTTGGATTGATGTTAAAGTTGGGTTTTTGGTATTTTTAGTTGAACTTGTTGTTCTCTTGTGACCTACCATTTTTCTCCCACACCCATCGCTTCTGCAACTCTCATTTTCTGGTTAGTCCCTTTTCCTTTTCCTTCATATGATTCACTCATTGTTCGTGGGTAGTTATTGTTTTATTGAACGATGCCCAAGAATTGTTTGTTGATTTGTTCGTACCAGTTGGGCATAATGTTATAGTTTGAGAGATTCAATCTAAAACTTTGAAGAAACTCTTACTTTTATTTTAATGTTATTTTAAGAGAGGTTCAGAGTGTTATGTGTAACATCCCGGCTGAATATTACAAATTTAATTAATAAAATAAAGAAATAATAATTTAATGTCAATTAATAAAATTTCATTTCCCAAGTGAAATTTAGAACTTTTACTATTTTCAATAATAAACAAAAATCCATAAGTATAAGTAAGATCGTAATTATCAAAAAGTCCAGTAATATCCATAATTACAATTTATTTGAAATCATAAAACTACATAAAAGCTCTGATAAAAATCTCCCAAAATTAGTCCAACTCCGGCTCTATGCCTCACCAGTCCCACCTGCAACATCATTTGCTCACGTATACCGCGTATACGATCATCGCCACACACAAGCAGATAGAGTGAGCTAACAAAATAACCATATATTTTATAGCACATATATATGTATATATATATATATATATATATATATATATATATATATATATATATATATATATATATATATATATATATCACACAATCAAACCACTGGAATTCCATCCTTTGATTTCATACCACTTGGCCACAACCATATTAACCGTGTTCTACGTCTTCTAGTGACTACCTCAAGATGTCTTGCTGCCATACCTATCGGCCACAACCGATAGAGCACGTGCGGGAAACCATGCTACGGATCACACACCATAACGCCAGGTGAAGTTCCCAAATACGAACATAGTTCGTAACGTCCCAAGACTACCAAACTCGTCAACTAATCACTGAGGAGGGTAATCCATCTAGACCCATCCGTACTGGCCACAAGCAGTACACTCACTCCGACAACATTCGCCAACCCGAGCTCAAGTCAAGGGTTCCTCGTGTTCATCCGTCATCCCGAGCTCAACTCGAGGGATGCCATTTCGAGCCACACTCGAGGAATATCACATGCTTAACCCCTATCTCGATCTCAACTCAAGGGATACGTTCTAAGCCACAACTCAAGGAACACCAGCAAGTCGTTCTTTAAACAATCACTAAAGCTTTGTAGATCACGCACGTCAAGAGTAAGAACACCAATATTGTTGCAGTAAAATCGCCTGGCGGGGGACACGTACCGCTAGGCGCTGCCCGCTTCCAAACTGCCTGGAGGGTATGATGAGTCGAACCTTTGCTCTCATTAAGTATTTAAATTTTGGGGATTTAATATCATTTTTCTCTTACTATATTATTGGATATTCTTGAGTTTAATAATGCAACTGTAATTTAATTTAGGTCCTTAAGAGTGTAAATTGTGAATATTTCAAGTCAAAAAATAAGTCCCAAAATCAGAATTTTGGAGAGGAAGAGTTCAGGTGCTAAATGCACCCCCAATTTTCATATTTACACCCCTTTCTACAATTGGACTATCTATTTCTTAGAAGGGATATTTCTAGAGCTAACTACACCTCCAATTTTCATGTTTACACCCCCTTCTGCAATTGTACTTTCTATTTCTGTTCTGCACCCCTAATGTCACTTAAGCTCCAATCCACCAGATTACGCCATGTGGCAATCCTCTACTTACTAAATTAACCAATTAAAACATGCCACATCCTCAATCCTGCACTCACTAAAATAACCAATCATAGAGTGACACCTCATCACCCTCTCTCCTTCACACAACCAAAACCCTAACCCTAATTTTTCCTCCTCTCTCACCCTCACCATGTCGTAGCCACCACCTCCGACCACCTCTGCAACTTGCTGGAACCGCAACCATCATTTTCTCTGACGAATGATGCTGCCACCAAGCTGCACCATCCTTGAATCATTCTCGCTGTCAGTCACTACGTCGACCACATTCACCCCCATGCCGTCGTCGACATGCATCGCTTCCATTGCAGCCACCACGTTGTGCTCACGCCGAAACGCCGTCACCCCGTCGCGCTGCAAGCAGCTCGACCTGCATTGTTGCATCTCTCAAACTCACACGACTTCATGTTCTACACCCGCAACTTGCCGGAATGGACCCAGAACTACCAGCAATCCTGCACCAACGTGCACCATCCCACTTTCACGTGAAACCTACACTTACACTGTTTGTAAACCACCATTTTCGCTGTAGTGCATACCTCGCGTCGTTCGTACCTCAACAACAACAAACACAATGCCAAACGGGTCCTCCATCGAAGAACTAGTGGCCCTAATCAGAATCTGCGAAACGTACCTTGCCGTAACCCTCACGGCAACCAAACCCTAATTCTGGAGAGAGAGAGAGAGAGAGACTACCTTGACACATGGCAGTCTCTCAATGGACTGTCAAAGGGTCAAGACTGGTCAACTAGTCAACTCTAGGCAAGGGCAGATCAACGTTGGTCAAACAGTCTATTAATGATAATTTTTTGCAGACGGTTCCTCTACAAGAACCCAAAATGGCCTAGAAAGGAAACAATCATCTGGCGGCAGTTCATCGTCGGCCAGATAGTTTCTGGAAATTTCTAGAAATACTAACTTAATGGAATAAAATCTCAAGCATAATCATACTAAATTTAGCATGCCAATCAGACTTAATCGTAAAATTAACACATAAAGTTACTCTATTTAGCCTTTTAGACTTAAAATCAAATTAACGCGTAGAGTTACTCTATTTAGCATGCCACTCAGACTTAAAATAAAATTAACGCGTAAAGTTACTCTCTTTAGCATTTCAGACTTAAAATAAAATAAGTTACTCTATTTAGCATTTCAAACTTAAAATTAAATAAGTTACTCTATTTAGCATGCCAATCAGATTTAAACATGGAATTAACACGTAAGGTTACTCTATTTAGCATGCCAATCAGACTTAAAATAAAGTTAACGCGTAAAGCTCCCCTAACTTGGATTCCTTTGCTAAAAATGGAGATTCTTGGGAGTTCCTCTTTGATCACTCTCCAATTTCGTATTCCTCTTATTATGACACAATGACAAGCACAAAACCCTTCTTCTCAGCCAAAATTTGTCTTTTAATGGTGCCTTGATGTTATGTTAATGTTCTAAAACGAAAATTGGCATTTAACTTAGCTTAATAGTCATTCAATGTTTGTCTTATGATGGTTTTCCAGCCCTCCCTTGGCTGCTATGATTTTATGGATTTTCATATTCATGCCAACATAATTCTAGCAAAAAGAAAGTTTAATGTGGGTCTACCAAGATTCAAACCTAACCAATTCATGTTTCATGATAATTCACATAATTCTATAATTATGTTATCACTCATCATGATCCAGCACATTATTAAAATAATTATAAATTAAATAACATATAATTGGTATACATAGGACTTGAACCCAAGTCCTATCACATAATTAAGTACTTTCAACCATTTATCTAGTACTACTCCACGTCACAACAACCAGCATTAAATGTCATAAAGGCTCCCACTACCCACATTTATTAATTATTTGTTTATTTAATTAATTAAATTTCACAGGTCTTACATTATGGAAGGACAAAGCTGGACCACCATTTGTGTTTGAACCGAATCTTCTTTTTTAAGCCCTAGGACAAGGATTTGTGTGACTCTAGTGGTTGCATTATAATAGACAACACCTTCCCTTATATGACTTAATTGGTAGTGATATTTTAAGTAAACAATTCCTTAATCTGAGCTTGATAATTGTTCTTTTTTTTTGGGGCATAGCCTATGAATAATTGAGTTCGATGTTTGTGTGGTTACGCCACAACCCTGAATTCAAATAATAGAATTAAGATGAGTTGATATACTTGTTTGTAATAATCAAATAAAGTCAAATTTCATGTACCTTGACTTAATTTTAGATCCAAGCTAGCTTCACATTGCTTTATTTTTTATATCAATTGGATAGTTTGCATCACCATAATGAAAAATTATTGTATTAAGGTGGAATCTATGGGATTTTTTTCATATGTGAAAGAGAAAAAAAGAGTACCCTATGTGGTTTCACTAATTGTATCATTCTAGATTTGTTGGATGGAGAAAGAGAAAAAGAGTCCACCACCACCTATTGTTATTCCTTTAGATATTGTTCCCTCAAGTGGTGGTTCTGAACAAACTATTGAAGTATAAATATAACAAAAAAAGTAAGATACTGATATTAATGACTCTCTCCATTCTACTGTACAATGATATTTATCATATTCTTCTAGATTATTTTTAAGATCATTATTTCATGTTAAAATCTCATTTTATAAATCAATGATTCTTTAAATATGCCAGAAGTTCTGCTACTCAAATGTAAGCTCACAAGCACGATAAGCTCACTCCCCAAAGTCCAAAAATCATTTTGAAATCATATGCTTTGATACCAAATGTAACATCCTAGGTGGATATTACATGACAAAATATAATTTTATTGAAAGTCAAGATAGTAAATAAGGTTCTGAAACACGTGAAAATTTAAAACTTATATCGTTGCAGTTATATTACCTTGTGACATCATTATTACAAGCTCATAGTAGGGAAAAACCTTATAAAGTTTATTACAAATGTCTGAAAATTAAAACATAGAGTAAATCATCCCACAGTCTGCCCCGGTCAGTCTTTACGCATCAGCATGCTCACCTGGATTCATATCCGCTCCCGCATGACAAGTCACGCGATCATCGCCAAACACAAATAGAAAGTGTGAGCTGAGAAAAAATATAATATACTCAATGAATAATAATAATTACCCCTCACTCGATCTATCTTAGCCAATTTTCCTTTATTGACCTCTCTATATTAGCTCTCACAACAATCTTATAACCTATATGAGAAAGATCCATTTACAACCTTGGTCATTAGGGATTATCATGCTCCCATGAACCTACCCGCTTGTGGTCCAACCCTACAAACCTCCCCACCCGTAGTCCAGCTCTACGAACCTGCCCGCCTGTAGTTCAACATGCGTGTACACCTATTATCAACCTTCCCGCTCATAGTAGCCTCAAGTGTGAGCACGAAACATAACCTCCCCGTTCGTATCCCCATACAGGAGTACAAAAGATACGGACCTCCCCGCCTGCCTCAAACACGCATCTCACATATTCGTTACGAACCTCCTCGCTCGTAACTAATCCAGCATATCCCTGACCAAGCCATCAACATCTCTCGTGCAAATCCATATGCAACAAACCCCCGCTCGTGCATTATCGCCTGGCGCTGCCATGCGAAAATGTGCCCCAGATTGCCTAGCGGTAACCCCCCCGCCGCTAGGCGCCATGCGCCCAATGATTCCTCTGTTGGTGGCTTATCGCTTGGTGGAGCATCCCGTGCCGCTAGGTGCCACACCAGTAAATTAGGTTTCTACTGGTTTAGGCACAACCACACGCTTTCTAGCACATTCAGGCATACCAATCATACAATCAGAATACGAAATTCGTATTTACAGTTCACATGCCACAAAATTCATCATCACAATTCTTTAGTACCAATGAATCATAAGCACTCAAGCATTCAAACTTAGGATACTACATCACTTGAAAAAATTCAAGCATATATAGAAAACATGTGCTCTTAAGTCCAGCAGTACCATCAAGCATACAATCTCATCATCACACAACTAATACCACTCTTGCAACCATTAACATCATGCTTCATTTCACAATTCATACAACTCTATCGTCAACCAACACATACATAAATATCGCAATAATTATTTTATTCACTTAGTAGCTTTCATATACAAGTGGAAGACCTCCAATTTGTCATTTCTAGACTTAAGACATAAAATTAGTTTATCAAAATGAATAGTGTTTCTTCTACTACAAGTTCCCTATTAAATATATAACTTAAACTCATGCATCAATATCACTAAATGCACACCTATAAATCATACAATGACGCTCAATCTCGTACCCAAAAACCATCCCAAGTAATCACAAATCTAAATTTTTCCACTAAGCATAGCAAACCACTACTAGCCACTCCGTATCACCTGGCGGCACACTTTATACCGCTACGCGGTGCATCGGAATATGAAAATTTCCAGTTTCCTTGCACCTGCCAAAAATTGTAATATACCCAACCCTTAAATCAACTTCCAATTCAATCACAACAATTACACGTTCAACATGCATTCAAATTTCTAATTATCCAATCCAATCACACAATAATCAATTTCCAACTTCTACACATTATAATTCACAATCAAAACCAAATCCATATTGATCCCTTATTTTCACCCAAACCCCAATTCATCAAATTTCCAATTAAAAGCATCTATTATAATTCAATTACGCCTAGAAACATATGATCAGACTCACATAATTGAAGAACATCCAACACATCAAGAAAGCACCGAAAACGTATACAACTATGTGATTCGAGTGCATATCGCCTGGCGGTTCTTTATTGTCGCCAGGCGGTTCGTCACAAAACCCTGAAGACCATTTTAAAATGGTTATGTCGCCTGGCAGACCTTCATAGCTGTTAGGCAATTTCTGAGCAGAAACCCAAATTTTCACGAAAATTAGTGCGAATTGAAAGAGAACTCAACCATTCATGTCAATCATCATCCAATACAAAATTAAATGAAAATAAACATTTAAGGAACTCCCCTTACCTAGTTTGCTTGCTCCTAGTGAACTCTCAATGATCCTTTCTCGTCCCCAATGCTTTAACCCTTGTTCCCACTCTATCACTCTTTTCCAACACTTTCTTTCTCTCCCTAATTTTCAATTTCGTTTCTCTCTCTTGCTGCCACATTTACACACCTCTATATTTCCACTCAACCTCTCCTTTTCCTAAAATTTGCCAGTCCAAATTAATAAAAAAACTCATTAAACGAAATTAATTAACACTTTAAGCATCAATGGCCATTTAAATGGTGCCTTTAATGCCCTGAACTGATTCCAAGTTACCCTTCTGGTTTCCCCTAGAGAATCTCTAGAGTTTCTAGATTTTCCTTTTATATAAAAAAATACCAAAAGATGAAAAAGAGCAACTCTCACCAACCAAGGTTTGAACTCACATCCCAACACTCATCAAACATAGGTACAACAATCAAGCTATCATATAATTCACGTTTAATTCACACAAACATACCATGTTAAGTCCTACTTCCGCATTCACAATATATTTGTAAAAGATAAAATAATTAAATTGACATACCACAACACATACAAGACTCGAACCCAAGCCCTTCACATAACTAAGTACTCTCAATCACTTGAACTAGCACTATCCTTTGTTTAGGGATTATCAAGGAACTCGCTTAGGGTATTTCCAACTCACCATTACTTGTACTTTATTGATTATCATTTATATGAATTTCTTAGGTCTTACATTCCCCCCAACTTAAAAGAATTTTCATCCTAAAAAATTTCACTTACCAGGAAATAAGTTTGGGTATGATTCCTTCATGAGATCCTCCATCTCCCATGTTGCTTCTTGCGTTGTGTAAGACTCGAGAAATTTAAATAATTAAATAAATAATTATTTAATAAATCCAGGTAATGGAAGCCTTTATGACAATTAATGTTAACCTTTATGATGTGGAATAGTATTAGCTCAAATGATTGAGAGTACTTGATTGTACGAGAGGACTTGTGTTCGAGTCCTATGTATGGCAATTGTGTGTTAATTAATTTTATTATTTTTATGATATGTTGGGCGTGATAAGAGAGTATACATTTCTAGATTTATAGAAATTATCACAAAATAGGAATTGGTTGAGTTGGTTGTGCATTAACTTGATAATCAAGTGGTTGTGTAGAGCAAAATCATAATATTTAATTTTTTGCCTTCTAAGGGAAGAATTTGAGTAGGTGAAGAGTTGGAGGTGAGTTCTACGAATCTGGACATAGAGAAGGGAGTTATGAGTCTTAATTAGACTTTAAGGACAAAAATTAAGTAGAGGATTTCAATTATTTTCTTTTTTATTTTATTAAAATTATTTTTAGGGTTGAAAAGAGGACTAGGTTAATTTCGTGTGGCTATTATCAGAGAGTTTAGAACCTTAAAAGAGTTGAGTTAGGAAGGCGTTAGAAGGCTGGGAGAAGGTATCAAGGGCGGAGATTAAAGTTGGTGCAAAGAAGAGTGTCCGTGGATTAATTTTTAGCCAGAATTACAAGTTAGGGACAGCTGAACTTGTTAATTTCTTTGCACTTTGGTTGTTTGATGCATGGCCTTATTGTTTCTTTGATGTATGTACACACCATAATGCTTAAATGTTTTCTTAATTTTCTTTTACAATTACTAAGGTTTTCCTGTATACTGTTTATGGAAACCTACGAGTGAGAGGGATGGGTTCTTCTTGGTTCTCTATGGATGTGTTGTATGAATCATATAGAAAGAATCTTAGGTTTGCGTGGGGTTTTGTTTCCCTTCTTTGTTCTTCTTTTCGACCACTTTGGTGGTTTCTGGGGCGCGTTTTGAATCATTGGGTTCGCATTGGATGGGGGATTTGATGAAGGAAGACTCGCACTTCACGTTTGTGATGATAGAACCGGGCTATGACGGTGGACATTTGTAGTTACTGGTTCTCGTAGTGGATGCAATGTTTGAGCTACATTCATTTTCGCTCACCAAGGTGCTACAACAATGGTGCAGAATGTGGGTTTTGGGTCAAGGCTATATATATATATATATATATATATATATATATATATATATATATATATATATATATATATATATATATATATATATATATATATATAT
>Ga0209589_1011847_pt1 | contig 12085 bp, 3 predicted proteins | sample CowpeawhiteBW_FD_187525 | JGI IMG/M metagenome (GOLD analysis project Ga0209589, IMG submission 187525) | Root nodule microbial communities of legume samples collected from California USA - Cow pea white BW (SPAdes) (version 2) | ecosystem: Host-associated > Plants > Roots > Nodule | place: USA...
CCCCCCCCCCCGCAAGATCACCAATGAGGTATGCAAGTTTCATATCTAAGTAATACTTGATCCCGATAGTTTACGATATATATTTAACAACATTCTAAGCTAAGAAAGGGGTTTTTTAGATAGTGGTAGTTTTCCAGTCGTACCCAAACAATAAGATTCCAAAGGAAAATGCACCTAAGATCAAATATTTCGAGTCGGCTTCTGTTCGAAACTCAGACTTTCTATCATCACTTAAAAACATAAACTTTGAGACTCAATAGCTAAATACATGGCGATTGAATCATGAGCCGAGATCATAAAGAGCATATTGCAAGTAAGAAGTGGAATTAATACAATGAATTCAAAAGCATCAAACCTCTGTTGTTTGGAAGAATCGAAATGGTACCAGCCGTACTTAATAATAGAAGGATTTGGCAAAAATATTTAAATTGTCCCTCCTAAAAAGATTATTCTAGAATAAAGGGGCAATAGTTAGGAAAGGTGCACCATCGACAAGTAAAAGCAAGGTTACCTCAGGAAAGCCCGACAAGAACCATATGTGCAAGTTTCCTTGAATGTGGCTTGTCCGTGATAACTTATTCAGATTTGTGCGAACTAGCGGAAATATATATATATATATATATATATATATATATATATTGGGTATGACCTAGGGATTCTGCTTTACTTCAAGGATACTGATAGAATTTTGACTCATAAGGTCATGGTTCTATGAACCTTCCTATCACCAGAGTTAATTCGCATATGATAGCTGAAAAAGGTTTCCATCTGAACCAATCCCCTGACATATTAACCTTCATCGACTCTCACGACCAAATATCCTACTATATGTTAGTTGGGATACCTAGTAGAATCTAGATAATTCCCTTATTAAGTTTGTTACTCAATATATCTAACACAAAGTAGTAGAATGCTTCCTCCATTAGAAGTCATTCCATCTTCAACAATCCAATTTCATTATAATACTTGCTTATCCACATATATAAACATCAATCAACCACTTACTCAAGATAAATCATGAAATCAAACCATCTGATTGTCGTCCAACGCCCACCATCTCCACTCAGCCAAAATCAAACAAGGATGCCTATGAGAGAATTTTGCCCAACGGCATACCGATGGTACCTAGCATTATCCCTTGCACCCAACAAGCCCAAAATGCTCCCAACGGGAACACCATTGGAGCTCCCAAAATTTAAAACCATAAAGTAGCGCTCAATGACCCTAAATGACACCCAACGCTCATAAGTCAGTGAACTCACTGACTTTGGTGTCGTTTAGCAATGGAAACTTCCACCACAACAACCAAGTCAAAGGTTATTGTCCAAGTGGTGCTCAATGGCATTATAGTGACCCCAATGATGTATTAGAAATCTAAACTTACCCTTTGATTCTTAATTGAGTTATTTCCTATTTAATAAACTTCATAATACTTTAAAATATTAGACTTTTAACTCAATTCAAAGATCTCACTAAGAAATTATTAATAATAGGAAAAAGATAATGTATATGAGTTTAAAAAATAATGTATTTAATGATGCACTTTAATATTGGTATAATGCAAACTATTAGTATCTTTTGTAAAAGTGAATGATATATTATTTGGATTAACATTACTTAATTCTAAAAATTTTAATAATTAAATTTATTATTAATCTTTACCGAAAATAGTAGTGCACATTAATAAAACTATGAAATAGAAAACAGATTAAGACGAGAATATATAAGTTAGAATTATTCTTCTCCAAATTATTTTTTATGGTTGGCAAGTGGTGATGGGACATTTGACCATATTACACTTTTGTATCACGTTTTTATATGGCTGTAAATATACTTTGTATTAAATTGAATAATAAATATGTCATCTTTAAAAGTAATGGTAACTCTTAATATTCCTATTTTATTTATGAATTGAGGTGGTTCGTTGTGAATAAATGAAGTACGAGTATTAAACTTCATTTAGTTAACCATAAATGAGCGGAAGTAAAGTGGATACATTATCTATGGTAACTTACTACTAGTCATCTCTCAAACTGTAATATTCCATTAAAAGGACAAGTATAATTGCTGACTGCCGACAAAAAAAAAATATAATTATTGACTCAACTATTCAATAATTGTTGTTTGAGATGGAAATCTAGTTACAAATAATTGTAAAGAGAGATTAATTAATTTATACATGACCTAATCAAGAATAGTATAACTTCCAAGAATATAACATTTCAAGTAAACTGATACATCATACTTGAACAAATCTCAATGAACATATTATTGAAAAGGTAAAAAAAATACAAATAAATATATTTAACATTATTTTCACTTGTTTTTTATGGGAGAATATGAAAAAGTAATTTAAGAATAATAATGGTTTTATAGATATGTAACTTCATTACTTTATTAAGGTTAAATATGTTTTTTGTCCTTTAACTTTCATTCAAAATTGAAATTATTCTCCAAATTTTATAAATGCTTAGATTTAGTCATTTTAACTAAATTTTGTTAAGTTTATTTGATGTTTCAAATGTAGTTCATAATAACATTCCAGTTGTTTACACTGTTTGATACTTATTTTTCTTCAATGTTAGTTGAGAAACGGTTTGAAACGTCAAATAAACTTAACAAAATTTGACTAAAAGTACTAAATTCATGCATTTCTAAAGTTGAGGGACTAAATTGAGACAAAGTTTCAAAGATGGACTAATTCCAATTTTATTGAAAATTAAGAGAACAAAAATATATATAACCCAAAGAAGAACTCTAGAATAGAAAAAAGTAATAAGAAACAAGGAATGAAATGAAATTAGTAGATGAGAAGTCACAAATACATAAAAGAAGAAAATCAAAATCAAAATTGATTATAAGAAAATATAATAACTATTTATTCTCTTTTTCATAAAAAAAGTTATAATTTATTGAAAAAAAAGTTTTAACTCATTAAATATCATTTTTAATACCAATACAAATTAATAGACAATGATAATAATTTAATTAAATTTTATTTTCAAATATAACATTATAATTAATTTAATAGAGGTATATTAGTATTAAGAAAATGTTTGAGACATTTTTTTCTTAAAAATAATTTTATAATTAATTTAGTAGAGATATATTAATACTTAAAAAAAATTGAGTCTTTTTTCTCTTTGATATAATTTTATAATTAATTTAGAGGAGTATTAGTACTAAAAAAATTGTTTAGAGGCCTATAATTTTTGGAGGCCTAAAGCAAGTGCTTTACCTACTTCACCCTTGAGCCAACCCTCCAAACATACTATGTAATGATGATCGTTGTCTAAGTGAAAATTCAAAGAAGTATGATAAGTGACTATATTAAAAATATTTAGATGACTTATTTTGCTAACTTTTATAACATTTTAGGATAAATAATGTGAGAACCCTAATTAACTCTTTTCCTAAAAACCTTTTTTCTTCTCTATAAAACCTAACCCTCTCTCATATACATTCTATTCACTTTGAATCCTGATTCAGCTCTTGCCATTTTGAAGAATCGACACGTGGTTTGCGTGAGGAATTCTACGAAAGTTCTCAATCAATCTCTTCTAGGTAATTTTGATTTATGCCTTTTATTGCTAGGAGTAAATCTAGTTCATTTCTCTCTGCATGCGATTCTCTTTCCATTGCATGTGGTCTTCCTTCTTTCTCATTGAAATCTCCTTTAGAAGAGATGCTAAAGTTGTGTCTTGAATGATGATTAGCATCTTTTTGCTTTGTAGAGAGGGTGATTTTGAGTGTAAATTTATATCGAGGAAGAGAGCGATGCTAGAAAAATCCTAAAAGGGAAGCTAACCATTTAAGTTTTTTTTTAGTATTAATGTTGTCTACAAAAAATGGAAATTTTAGGAGAAGAACATGAGAAATGTATATTTGAGTTTCACAAATGGTTAAAATTTTAAATGTAGCAAAATTTTTATTTATTAAGGTGTTGAATGGTAAATACAAGTTTAAATTTATTAGTCCATGTGATTTTGGTGAAAAATTTCAATAAGAGATTGTGTTTTATGAACCATGAGTAACCGACCAATGTAAATTAGATATGATATTGAGAGGGTGGGGTTTTGGGATGAAATTTTGGCAAAGAAATGTTTGAAAGAAAATCTTATCTATGATTGTAATATGAATCAATTTACTTTCAATTACTAATACTATTTATATTCTTCTTATACTAGTTACTTGTTAATTGATAAATGTTAGAAAAAATGGATTGTTACAGATGACATATTAAACTAATTTTTTATATTTCATTTGTACATAATACTATATATTTCATTTGTATACTTTTAGTTTTGTTTACAACAAATTTTTCTTTACAGCGACTTTGAATAAACTTGGTTTTAATGAGTTTTGACTTGTAATTTGTGAGAAACTAGAAAATGGTACATAGGATTGATAGAATGTTTAAAATAATAAATACTCGATTATTTTAATTTGAAAAAGTTGAAGTATAAATAGAGATTTTATAAACGAGATTCATTATTTATAAACGTACCATTTCTCTAAAAACCTTTTCTTTGAGCCCTCTTCCTTCTCTATAGATTTCTCATTTATAAGTTCATTTTTTTGAAGATCAAAGATCGCTAGGGTGATCCCTATGACAAGTTCTCCACTCTTGTCCAATCAAATTTTCAAATTGAGTAAGTTGATTTTCTACTTTTTCCTTGATTTGATGTTAATCTCTACTCATGTGAGTGATTTTGACTTACATGTGGCTTTTGTGTCTTTCTCGTGAGTTTCTTCTGATTAGTGGTTTTAATGATGTTCCTTAATCATGTTTGTGATGTCTTTAGGTCGAGTTGTGTGTTATGATAATTGGAAGGGAATTTAATATTCCTTGAGTGATTTGAGTCATCTTACATGTAAGGGAAGCTAATTTAAGTGTTTGTAAGTTATAGAAATATTGAATTGATAGATTGTATGTTGATGCTATGAATTGTTGGTATGTTGATATGTGGAATGATACATGATTGTATGAAATTGATGTTTTGAAATTGAGGTTGTTACATGTAAAAAACATCTAGATTCATGTTTATGGTTGATTTAAGTTTGGTATGTGTTTGGTATCTGTGAAGGTTCTTGAATAACTTAAACTTGACTGGAAGGCATAATTATGCATAATCATGTTTTGCAGAATTATGCAGACTCGCTGATCGAGGGATAACTCGCTTAGCGAATCCAAAATCAATGATACACTCGTTGGGCGAGGCATCTGGTCGTTGGTCAAGTGGAGTTTTGTGCACTTTAGGCTTAGTGAGGAGATGGTCTCGCTGAGCAAGTGGATCAAAACCTAAGTAGTTGTTAGATGATCAGTTGTAGAGGCTTTGTGATTTCTGTGACTGATTGCTTATGAAATGATTGGCATGTGAGATTAAATTGAGATTATTTAGACTAATTCAAGGAGAATTAATAGTGAATTGCAATAGTATATGCATTGATGTACTTATTCAATTGGAAGTTATCTTGATGCTCTAATAACCATTCAATTCTCAAGTAGAGAAGAATGAGGTATGTGCTGAGAGGAGAAGGAGGTCCTAGTCTAGAGGTTTTACCTTGACCAAAGACGTTAACAAATTAACCTTGTTTGTGGTAGAGTATAACTCTTTATCTATCGCTCTACAAAGCACTAGATGTCACTACAAGTACATAACTTACTAGGGGATGATGCAACTATTTAGATAGTTCCATTAGGACTCCTATGCTTATATTTTGAAAATTTTCAAACTTTTGGACTGACATGTATAAATTTGTTTTTCAACTTTATCTTATTATTGGGATGACTCTAATATAACTTTTATATGTTAGTATTTTTATGTTTGAAAATTATTAAATATGAAATGTTTTATATGTTAGTATTTTTATGTTTGAAATGTTATGTTTGACTCTAATATTTATTTATTTATTTATTGCAAATTGTTTTAGAGCATTCTCCTATGTAAAGTATGGTTTATTAATTGTGGTTTTAGAATTCTAAACTAATGCAAGATAAAACCTAAACGGAGTCAATATTCTATCTGCTTTGATAATCTTAAAAGAAAAAAAAAATTACAAATAAGTATTTGAAATAAACACTTTTTCCAAAACAATCTATTTTGGAAAAAAAAAATCTCAAAACTAAACCAATGTCAAATTATTTACCAAATGTAACATGTTTTTCTTTCAATTTAGAATTAGGTCTTTAAGAATCATATACAACAAAATAATTTATGCAACTGACTTTTCATAATTCTTTTTTAACTTTTAGATTCTATTTATAATATAGTACAAAGATAATACAAGAAAATACATTGTAACATTATATATAACAAAAAAAAATCAAACTCTTTTAATAAACTACTTTAATAGACCTTAAATGAAAAAATCTTTCAAAAACATTATTTGAATTCGGTCCTTAAAAATCAAATTTCGATTGATTTTCGTACTATGAATTCATAGCAAAACTCAAAAATTAAAATTTCAATTCTTAAAGTGAATAGGACAAACACAGGTCGTGTTCCATAAATAATTTGACATTGTATTGGTTTGGATTTGAGAAACTAAAAAGAAATAAATTAATTTAAGTTCATGATGATATTAAATACAGCTTTAATAAACAGTACAAAATATTGTTGAGTGATGTAAGTGATAAATCTTTATAATGGATCCCTACGCACACATCCATATGCATGTTCTACAGTGTTCTGCATCGACTTTACCTTTTTGAGTAATTCAATGATTTTTCTATACGTGCCTAATCAAAAGAGGAAGCAAAAATGTTAATTTAAAATCCCATTTAGTTAATTACATGAAGGTATATTATGTTACTATAAAGTTTACGTAGCAGAAGAAAAATGGTGAATGTTTAGTTAGGGTACAGGAAAAATAAATGAAGGAATTAATAGTGGGTTAGATAAACTGAAAAGGAGAATTAAAGGAGACTGGTAATGGTAGGATTGGTACCAATAGCATAAGTACTTCTGTGAATTAAATTAAAAATATAATTAATACATACCAGATCGGTTGCACTTATGCTTCTCACGCCATTCATGAGGTAAAGCTTTAAATGGTTAACTCAGTTTCTTTTAATTAAAAAATAAAACTTTTTAAAAGAAAAGAAAGAATAAAAAAGATGTGAAAAAGGAAAAGATAGAGAAAGCATAAAATGAGGGATAGAAGAAGAAGCAGGAGTTGAGATGAGCCACAAATATCCCACCAATCTTTTCAACGGGGAAACCAAAGAGAGAGAAAGAAAAGAATAACTGTAGAAAGCATAAAAAAGAAAATAAAAATAAAAATAAAAAAGATGAGACAAAGCATAAGATGTTCCATCAAGCTGAGTCAAGATGGGGTGGTTCCAAAAGGAGTTAGGGTCGCCTCCCCAATTGTCTAACCAAAGTTGTGAAAGCAATAAGTGAAGTTAGATTATTAATATTCTTTAATGTACTGCTGGATTGATCTGACTCTTATATACATGCCTCCCTTTTTCAGAACCCTATCAACTTCTCCTTTCTCTTCTTTGGAGGATGCACCCGACACCCTCACCACCACTTTACTCACTCCTACCTCCATAATTTCATTTCATTTCATTTCTTTAACGGATATAAGTCTCTAACTCAATGGAACAATATGTTGAAAAGATAAATATATAATTAAGAGATAAAATCAAATTTATTTATATAATAATAATTTTAACAAATTTAGGATTTACCCACACTTGTGTCACATAAGTCTCTTTGTTGTTTTCATCCACCATCTATACTCCTTTTTTTCCCTTCTAACAACCATTTCCTAACTCATACCACCAAGCTCCATGCCTTTTTCTTGCTTTCATTCTCAACCGTATCCTATCATACACATGCTCTTTTACCATCATACAAATCATCAACCCTAGTGTTGGACAACATGGATTGCCTCTCTCTCTTTGGATTGTTTAAATATTCATACACATGTTTTCCCTAGTTCACAAACAAACAAAAGAGGGAAATATAAGACCAATATATGATATGTTTTATAGAAAGTAATTTAATAATGTATTTGTCGCAACCGGAATCGCGACAGGAAGCGAAACGAAAAAGAAAACGGGTTTGAAAAAGAGATTTAGAGTCGCCACCATAGTTATTCTAGAAAACTATGGAAAACCATAAAAATAAAGCAAGTCTGCGAAAACCATATTTTGGATTCGGGAGTCGGTTACGCGTAGGGAAGGTAGCACCCTACCGCGCCCGCCCGAGGGCGGTACCTTTAATTAAAAATACAAAGTTGATGTGGTTTTCAAAATATTAATTTTCCCCGAAAATAGTAAGACAAAAAGAAACAAAAATATATTTTTTTAATTTTTTGGGCCCGACAAGGATTGACCTTGGTTCTACGTATTCTTATTAAAAATGAGAAATCAGGGTTACGTAGTTCTTTAAAAGATATTTAAAAAAAACAATTGAGAAAAAGATTTGATTTTTGTTAGAGGTGAACCTGACAAGGACTGGTCTTGCTCCTACGTATCTCACGGTGGAGAATCAAGGATCACGTAGTTCTATAAAAAGATATTTTGTTTAAAAACGTTGATGTTTTTATATTTTGAAATTTTATATATTTTTTGATGTTTTTGAATCATTTGAAAACAAGTGTCATACGATGCGAGCGATCAGACAGACACTAAAAGGGGAAAAAAACTATTTTTGGTATTTTTGAAAAGGAGTGTCACACGGTGCGAGCGACCGGACAGACACAATAAAGTGAAAGAGAATATTTTTTCATTTTTTTAGACTTTTTTCTATTTTTTTTGTAATTTTTGATAATTTTCAAATTTTTTTTTTATAAATAAAAAGAAAAGAAAAGAAATAAATAAATAAAGAAATAAAGAAATAAAAGATAAATAAATAAATAAAAAATTAATAATAAAAAAGGACAATTTAATTAAAAAAAGAAAGTAGAAAACAAAATATAAGAGTATATGAGTAATTAGTGGGAGGTACATGAAGTAAATGAGGTGTGTTTATTAAGGGTGGGGGTGTAGTAAATAAAGTATAAAACAAACCCAAAATAGGAGTAAAAAGTGAGTGTGGGAGTTGGTAAACTTAGGGGTGCAGAAAGTATATGGGACAGGCCCAACTGAAATACAAAGAAGGGGTGTATGGATAAGAAGTGGGAGGTGCACGAAGAAAAGTAATGAGGAAACATAACATAGTATATGGGGTGTGGATGAGGTAAAAAAAAGGGTACATGTGGTAATTCAAGGCCTGCAACCCCTTTTTTTCTTTCTCAAAAAACCCTAAAGCTAAAGCTTCTTCCCCTCACTATGGCATCCTTCTCTTCTTCGTTGCCGCAAGCCATCCCGACACCAGCGGCAAGTGCTACTGTCGCACTTCCCACGGACGGTGAGAGGCGCCACCGTCGTGGCCAGTCACCGTCGGAGGTGTCACTGACGAGAACCGTCGCGACCTGGACTGCCACCACGACGCTACTACCGCTTGCAGAGAGCACCGTCCGAGATGCCAGCTGCCACCACGTTTTTCTGCTCAAAGCTCCGACCCGCCGGCAGCTCCTCCTGTGGTTTTGCTTTTTCGATCTGTGTTGGGTTGTGATGACGAATCGTAGGGATGGGTTGTAACAGAAACAATGTGGTTTCTATTGATGATGAAGAAAGGGTGTGGTTGTAGTGCAGAATAAGAGTCCAAAATTGAATTTGTTGTTTGGTGATGTAGGTTCGTTAATGGCAGACTGGTGCGGGTTTATGATGAGGGTGATGATGGGAGAGTTTGTGTTGTGCAGAAATAATGGGGGTGGAGTGAAAATGAGAGGATGAGTGGAGACAACGAAGGATGATGGGATGCAGTACGGATGACCGTGTGAGTACTGCTTTCAGGTCTATGTTTTATTTTTTATTTTTATGCAGGTGTGACATGAAGATGATGGTGAACCAGAAAGTTAGTGAAAATGTGTTCTACAGAATATAACTGTTGATGAAATTTGTTTGGGTTCTGGTTTGGCAATTTCTTGTAGGTAGAAGGTGATGAGGGAAAGATGATGGTGGCGAGAGAGATTGAGGGTGGGGTTATTTTCCAGCACTCATTTGGGCAGCAGTAACACCCAAACAAGAACATATCTTAACAGATGTAACTATGCTCATCTCAAACCATCTTTCACCCATACATTCATGAACATCAATATCAAATCACATGAACATCAATATCAAATCACGTGAACATAAGCTCTAATTCATACACCCATGAACATCAACAGCAACATCAAGTCACGGTAACATAAGCTAAGGAGGAGTTAAGAACACTTACCGTGAAAATAAAACTTAATGCGCTAACAGTTTGCTTCCGTTTTCAAATTTGACTCCTTCTCTCCCTCACTGATTTCTAGTGCCCAAACCCCTCTCTGTAGTAATCCCAAAAAAAAAGACCCTTCCTCTCATGAATCTTCCCCTTTTTATTATGTAACCCTCTACACCTTCCAATTTCGAAATTTGGGACAAGGCTGAGAGCAGATGTTGCTTCCTGCTCCTTCAGCCATCATGACCATGCTACAGGCCCTTCCCAATACAAAACCATGATAGCATAGCATGCATGGATCTGACAACAAGAGACCTTATGTTACCTCCTTCTTTCCCATTTTTCCTTTTCTTTTTTTTTCTTTTTTGTTGTTTTTTTCTGTTTTGTTGTTGTTGTTTTTTTACTAGAATGAGAGACGTAAAACAAAAATGGAGATGTAATAATAATGTAATAATACAAATAATAAGCCCAAATAAATAAATAAAACAAAATAATAATAATTATAAAATAAACATAGATATTTATTTATTTATTTTCTCAAACTAAAACATATATTTTTTCTTTCATTATTTATTTATTTGTTTATTCTTCTCGATTGAACTTTAATTAATTAATTTTTTATTATTTTTATCATTATTATCCGGACAAAATTGGGTGTTGACAGCTGCCCCTCTTTACTTAGATTTTACTTGATAGTATGAAATTTTAACTTTCATAGGTTATCAAAGTAAAAGATGAGTAAAGATAAAAACACTAATTTCGTTTGGGTTTCAAAGGAAAAGAGGAAAAACAAATCAAGCATATACAATGACCGAATCAAAGAAAAGGATTGTGATCCAAAGAAGAAAACAGACTCGACCATTCTGAAGGAGAGGATCCTATTGTGACAAAGAAATCAATGACCATTCCATCAGAGAGGGCCTTGATGTAAAGAAGGAAACAAATGACCATTCCATCGGAGAGGACCCTGATGTAAACAAGGAAATCAATGACCATTCCATCGGAGAGGGCCTTGATGTAAAGAAAGAAATCAATGACCATTCCATCGGAGAGGGCATTGATGTAAAGAAGGAAACAAATGACCATTCCATCGGAGAGGGCCTTGATGTAAACAAGGAAATCAATGACCATTCCCTCGGAGAGGGCCTTGATGCAAACAAGAAAATCAATGACCATTCCATCGGAGAGGGCCTTGATGTAAACAAGGAAATCAATGACCATTCCATCGGAGAGGGCCTTGATGTAAACATAAGAAAACTAAGGGTAGAATGTCTATATATGAAAGGAGAACCCGAGGTTTGATTTTGATGTGTCAGTAAACACTGCTTGAATGCTTAGCCGACAAGATTCAATCTTTAGGCAAATGATGTAATGCAGTGAGGATGCATAAATGCATGGATGCATGGATAAAATTTATAGGAAGCTTTATTTTTTGCCTTTTTATTTACTAAGTTTTTTCCCACGACACCCTCCAAAACTGAGTCTGCTCTTAGTGAATGTACCCGTGATGCCTCGTTGGTATGCACATACTTTTATTCCCTTCTTTTTTGTTTATTATTCTCTTTACGAACTCAGCGTGACATTCATTGCTTTAAATTTATGGAGAGAACCAAATGGTGTTTATTGAATGAAAAACAAAGCAGAATACAACAAAATTTGGAGACAATGTCAATATCCCCTAGTAGCACTTTCTATCAAGGAATCATCATGTATAAAACTTTTTGACCGCATCAGAATTGACCGGTAACGGTAACTCCTCTCCATCCATCCTTGTGAGAATTAGTGCCCCACCAGAAAATGCTTTCTTCACCACATAC
>Ga0209589_1011851_pt1 | contig 12083 bp, 7 predicted proteins | sample CowpeawhiteBW_FD_187525 | JGI IMG/M metagenome (GOLD analysis project Ga0209589, IMG submission 187525) | Root nodule microbial communities of legume samples collected from California USA - Cow pea white BW (SPAdes) (version 2) | ecosystem: Host-associated > Plants > Roots > Nodule | place: USA...
CATACATTCTCTCATAATTCACCTCTTTCGTATTCCCAACCAAACCATACCAACTCACTATTCTCGAATCATGAATATGGAACCTTGTCTCATATCATTATCATGCCACATTTATACCAACCCTTTCATGTCTCATGTCGAACTCATACCAAACTCATCATTTCAATTCCATGAATCATCTCATACATATGTCGTACTCACATCATGTAAAACTCATAAATCTCAACATTACCATCTCATGCATACAAAATCACTCAATTCATAACTCATGAACCACATCCCTCATGCATAAACATCCAGAACATACTTTAGCATAATAACCCAGTCATACATGTGATATTTACCCAATTAACATAGAAGAAAACAGTACAGGGGTCCTCGCCCAACTCTCGCTCAACCTGGTGGTACTCGCTCAACCTGGGCGAAATCTCTGCTAGTCTCGCCTAGGCGAGACAAGCTCGCTTGGGCGAGATTATCAGACTTCGCCACTGTCCGCACCTGCATCAATTGTATTTTACGCATATTCAATATTACCAACACTTCCCCGCATTCACAGTAGCATACCAGTTCAAGAATCACAAAAAACCAACCAGACAACTGACAAGCACATGAAACAGAAAAGGAGGTCTAGCTTCCCTTACTTGGAAAAGACTAGCACACGACCTTGACCCCAAACAGCGGAACGCAGTAACTCGAGGGACAACACAAGGAGCTGGAAAAACATAACCAACAGCGAAAAACATGAGTTACCTAAAGCAACAGTTACGAAAAAACAGGCACAGAACGAGGGAGTACTTACGTAGAGAAGAAAGAACTGGTTCAAACCCGCGTGCTGACGGTGGTGACAAACCCTTACAAAGATGGAAGGACGGTTGCGGCTCTTAGGACCAGGAACAGTTTCTGAAAATGAGAATGAGTGTTAGGGTTAGGGCAGACTTACGGGTTTTATCTATTGGGCCGACCTTAGGCTCACATACAAGGGCAACCCTTTAATTTTGGGGCAGAAAACTGGGCTTTACATTCTCCCCAACAAGAAAATTTTCGTCCTCGAAAATTCATCGATGAGATGGGAAGGAGCTATGTTCTCCTTATCTCCTCTAAGAACCCCCACTCAACCACGACAGATATAACGACTCTGACACCTATAGTCATTGGAAACTTTGCCTTTGTGCTAAGCGATATGTGTCCAACTATGTAAATTAGTTTAGTCACTACTCTCAAAGCACTCCTGATCCTCCAGCCTTAAAATCGGAATGCTCCTACATGCATGCCCCACTAACTTGTATCTGATATACTGACTCACTTACCATATGTTTTCCTCTTGTAGGTTTTTATCAACGTCTCATATGACCTTCAGTCTCCAACCAAAGCACGTTTGTTATCACTTGACATCACCTTGTTCACTCCTTTATGCATCACTCCACTGACTTGATCACTCTTGAGTGTTGGCCTACTGCCACACCATCAACACTTTTGACCACTTTTATGTATATCGAGACTCCTATATCTTGCTTCCTTTGTTGGCTTCAACCAAGGCAACAACTCTCACTACCGAGTTGTTCCACTTCCCATTTAAACCTTCAACTGCTTCCTTCACCATATCGTCTTGGCATCCTATCTTCATCTTTAATCCCCCTTAACTTATAGACAACATTCCACAAAACCTCAGAACCATAAATTCCATTGACTCCAAATTTCTAGTCTGGTTCTAGCACGCAACTCCACGATACACCTTAAACTAAGATTTTCTGATTCGCCTTTTCTCAACCTTGTTGAGAGACTCACTAGTGCTAGTCAGATGACTAGACTAATGAAATCCCCTCACTCATTCTCTTCCCAACCCAAACACTTATGGTTCCCAACCAACTCTCACTCTTACCTCGTCAAATCAAGGATCTTGAATTCCCTTCTCTGGCTAAATATCTACTTTCCACTTTCTCATTTCCAAGTTGGCACCCTAACTCAAACCATCTCCTACTTCTCTTGCACAACTTTCTTTGAGCAACTCCATAATTCCAACTCTAACTGGTCACTGAACATCCTTAATTGATACTCATAAGAACGACACATTTGATGTTCATAAGTAAGATAGTTATTTCCACGCACCTTTTACCCTTCATAAGTATCACTTGCCATCATCTCGCTGCGCCACTCTGATAACCAATAAAGGTTACTTATGTGTTTACTCGAAATGATGCTCCTTTCATGTCTGTCGTGACAAGGAATCAATCATCACTAAGAAACCTTCTTCCAAAACTTTTATGAAACTTGTAAAACCCTTTTGGACTTACCTTTTTATAGTCTTAGCGTCCCATTTTCACAACATTGCATTCACCCTTCCTAACTATATGTCATGTTAGGCACTACAACCTTTGTCAATACCCTTTCTTGCACATTCTAAAGACTCTGTTCGCACTTAGATACTCGTCGTTAAACCTTGACGATGCAGCTAACATGTTTGAGATTGCCTTACCTTCATCATGTTTTCCACTCTTTACAACCATAGGCCCGAAAAGCCAATCCTCCTTTATCCAACGTTTTCCCCTGAACAATCTATTCCACCACTACCTCTCTTCTAATGTTCACCAAATTGGCAGTCATCCTTGTGGTTATACTTAGTATAAGCCACTACTTCTCCAACATCTCCACCTCCGCATTTACTTCAGACTCGCGGTAGGAACCATTCCATTAGGGACTATTGTATCAAGTTCCTCTTCAGGCACCAATGCAGAGGGGAACTTTATCACACCAAGGTCAAAACTCTGGTACTTGTTTCACAACATGTCTATAACTCCTTTACCACTGAGATCCTCTTCGTCTATCATCCACTTTCCCTCGTCAGATATCTTTGATTCACGTGAAGCTTTGTTCCCACTATTTAGCTTGATCCATACTTCACACGCCACAATTGAATAATCTCTTGTTAATCCAAGAACAGCACCTCGTTGGTTGTCCCAGCTCATCGGAATGAGATTGAGAAAACAATTGATTCACCCTTGAGACTACGTCCCAACATCACATAATTCAGATCGGGTTTAAATTTAAATACTTTGATCACCACAAAGGCACCATACCCCCGAGCGGGTCTCCATTTGGTCGTAATTGTAGCAAAAACCATCGTCTCAACCTCAGTCCCTTCTTAAAGACAACCATGACTCCTTTACCATACTAGCGACATCAAGGAGTACACGATCCCAAGAAAATTGGCCCTTAGTCCAAGCATCTCTTAGTAAGGTGCATCTCTGTATGAGATTTATTCGTGCTAACCACTTTAGCATCAACCATCGTAGACACCATGTCAACCACTCAAAACTTCTCTTTTAATTTCCCACATCATTGTGTTATGACATCAGTTGGGTTGTCCTTCCTTACGAGAATAACCTTTAAAGGTGTGCCCTTCCTTCTGGTACGTGAAATCTTTCACTTTATACCCAGGGTCAGATGTCCTACTCATGGGAACTACTTTCCCCTTGAAGCATCCCACTAACAAATTTGAAAAGACCCATCATTACCTGCTGACTATTAATCCTAGTATGAATCCCTTATGTCACTTCTTTCCTATCCATAAATTGTTATTTCCCCTACTTAGGAACATCATCTTTCCTGACTGATCAGTAAACCCTCATCCATCTCAGCCTCTCACTAGAGGTTTGTCATCCTTTCGCACTTCCCGGCCTCCTCCTTTCTTACCTTTCTCGTCGCTAAGCAATCCCTCCACTTTCAGCAACCTATGGTTTGCCAATTGTCCCTCTTCCACCACTCCAAGAAGCACTAGGTGTGACAATATGACTATATTCCATGACAATCCATCTAACACCGTCTACATTTGCATAACTCGGAACCTCACCATCGTCGGAGTGTAGAATCAGCTTAATTTCCTCAAACGATGTGGCACTTGCATGCGCTGATACCCTCAGTGTTCTTACCCTTTGGATTCAACTCCTTTTAGAAAACTTGTAGCATCTGTTTTTCGAGAGTCTATCCTTAAAGTTCCCTCTGACCAATCGTTATTTTGGGAACTCTAGCATATTCCCCCGTTTATTAATCCAAGACATTGAATCTGCATTCCCTTATCTCTGTAGACACTAGACACAAAGCACAAAGGCGCAACAAGACAAACTAGATCATACCAAACAACAGTCTATCATTTACAGACAATGAACCCTTTTTTATCTGTCACCCTTCTCTCCCCAAACCATTAGAATTAAGAAAGGAAAGCAACCTTTAATCTAGTCATGAGTGTGCACCCTCATTACTCTATCAAGGCGTTTTCTGTTCCTAAAACTTTTGGTTTCACTGACAAACTTGACTAGACATGACTACTTACGCCTGCAAGGCACGACAAACCCACAACCTCAGGTCATCCTAAGGACGAACTGCTCTGATACCATTAATGTAACGTCCCATTTAAATTAATAGCGTAATTAAAAGAAACGTCACACAATAATAGTTTCTTAACGCAGCCCCAGAGTTTAAAAGTAACTCCATAATACCAACCAAAACACGTAACGCGGTCAAAAGAAATAGTTACAAAATATTCTACAGAAATCAACTTGAAATGTAAAAGATAGATGCTACATGGGCTGTGGCCTTAAAAGAAAATCATGGATTAGGATCCAGTCTAGGCGGGCTACACAGCGGAGTCACCATTCCCCTGTTGACCACGAGAACCTCTCGCTTATGCTCACATCAATAATTTGATGATCATCGCAAAAGAGAAGTACCACACACAAGACAATCAAACAAGCAAAGGGTAAGCTAGAGCCAAAAACCATTTCATTAGAGAAATCAGATACATATTCACAGCCCATTATACATATGTTACACAAGCATGTTACGACCTTCCAAACAATACACTAAGACTCGACTCGACTCATCCGGATACATATAACCTAGTCGGATTCAGCAGATGCTTGCACTTGTGGTGGATACCTCTGCTCACCCCCGAGCTATGTGTTACAAGTGTTACAACGAATCAATTTTCCCTCACCACAAGGGTAGCCCTTAATGAATTTCAAGCCTCCTACTACTCTCACCACAGGAGTCAGTCCGCTCTAGGTGAGACTAACTGACTCCTTAGAGTGTCAGGATGCAACCTTACCTTGAATTCTTACCTAGTTATACAGATGGGGCACCACCATGGACACCCACTAACAGGGGCCATGGGATTACGTCTCGACCATTGAAGCACGACCCTGAGAATCTCACCTAGAGATCCCAAGGAATTACGCACTGACATGGACCAACATTCTAAATCAATCAAACAGATTCAACATGCGTATACACATATATACATATACATCACATACATTCTCTCATAATTCACCTCTTTCGTATTCCCAACCAAACCATACCAACTCACTATTCTCGAATCATGAATATGGAACCTTGTCTCATATCATTATCATGCCACATTTATACCAACCCTTTCGTGTCTCATGTCGAACTCATACCAAACTCATCATTTCAATTCCATGAATCATCTCATACATATGTCGTACTCACATCATGTAAAACTCATAAATCTCAACATTATCATCTCATGCATACAAAATCACTCAATTCATAACTCATGAACCACATCCCTCATGCATAAACATCCAGAACATACTTTAGCATAATAACCCAGTCATACATGTGATATTCACCCAATTAACATAGAAGAAAACAGTACAGGGTGCATCCTCGCCCAAATCTCGCTCAACCTGGGGGTACTCGCTCAGACGAGAGGTTTCCCTCGCTCAGGCGAGAATTCGAGGAGTGGAAATAGTGGATCCCTACGGGGTCTTGCTTAGGCGAGCCCTCCTCGCTTAAGCGAGAATGCATCTCGCTCAAAACGGGGACTCTTCGCTTAAGCTACTCTTCGCTTAAGCGACCCCTTGCGTAGGAATCCTGGGCGAAACCTCTGCTAGTCTCGCCTAGGCGAGAGAAGCTCGCTTGGGCGAGATTATCAGACTTCGCCACTGTCCGCACCTGCATCAGTTGTATTTTACGCATTTGCAATATTACCAACCCTTCCCCGCATTCACAATAGCATACTAGTTCAAGAATCACAAAACACCAACCAGATAACGGACAAGCACATGAAACAGAAAAAGAGGTCTAGCTTCCCTTACCTGGAAAAGACTAGCACACGACCTTGACCCCAAACAGCGGAACGCGGTAACTCGAGGGACAACACAAGGAGCTGGAAAAACATAACCAACAGTGGAAAACATGAGTTACCTAGAGCAACAGTTGCGGAAAAACAAGCACAGAACGAGGGAGTACTTACGTAGAGAAGAAGGAACTGGTTCGAACCCGCGTGCTCACAGTGGTGACAAACCCTTACAGAGATGGAAGGACGGCTGCGGCTCTTAGGACCAGGAACCATTTCTGAAAATGAGAATGAGTGTTAGGGTTAGGGCAGACTTAGGGGTTTTATCTATTGGGCCGACCTTAAGCCCACATACAAGGGTAGCCCTTTAATTTAGGGCAGAAAACTGGGCCTTACATAATGTAATTTAAAATTTATATTTTCATTTTGAAGGTTAATTATCAATACTAATTATTAACATTTTAATGTCATGGTTTATTTTAAATTTTTAATTATTAACTAGTTTTTACTTTCCTTGTTTACTAACTACAAGGGTAATTCAAATCAAACCTGTCCACGAAAATAGGATTAAATAATGACATATTTGATTCAAAAAATAAAAAAAATCTAACTATTTTTAAAAGGTCAAAGAAATCAAATAATTAATTATTATTTTTCTGACCTCAAATTTATTTGGTATAACACAATTTTTATCTTAAAAAACTAATGAAAGAAATAAAAGAATACACAAATTAATATTAACATCAACTTCTAAATAATTTAGGTCTTGATTAAGTCTAAACAAGTTTTTTAGTCAAGAGAAGAAGATGATGAAGTGGTTCACTTCTCTTTTTAGCATATTCTAACTTTTAAGTTTTCTAACACTATTATTGATTATCACATTTAAAATATTATGCTGTTTACAATTTCATAATTCTTATAAAAATTATAAAAATGTTTATAAACTGCCGAATATCATATATTAATTAAGGTTGGCATATCAAAATAATTAAAACCCACAACTTGATGTACAAAGTTCACAACTTTTATTATCCCCTTTGTTCCCTTTTAGAAAAGAAACTAAGTAAGACTTTTCTACCTTATTTTGGCATAACTTACAAAATAAGTGTGTTAGAATAGAGAAATAAATATTTTGTGAAAATGATAATATAGTTTATATGAGATAGTTATCAGAAAATTAAAATAGAATTTTGTATGACATAAGGTATTACAAGAGGCACGGTTATATAATTCCATAATATTCATTAAGACGCCATACAAAACTAACCATTCATTTAAAAATAACCAATTTCCCTGCAAATATCAGCTCCCATTCAAGTCAAAGGACTACTATAGTTTGACAATTCCTTCTTTCAACTTCGCAAAATTTTTTTTTCTTCTCTATTGCATCGGAGACTACTAATAATGGGAATATTTTTTCTAAATTTGCAAAAATATACTAAGAACAAGAAGTATACAAAATGATAATATGAGAAAGCTCTCCCAATATGAGAATTAAAAATTTGTTGACATAAATTAATCAATTAAATTTCACAAAGATCAAATAAAAATATGAGAGAATAAGATCAAATGTACAAACAATAAATGCTTATAATCAACAAATACATTAATATAATATCACTTTCATACCTAAGGTACAAAAAAAAAGAGAACTATCTATAAGAGTAATGATATGAAAACTTGATCTAATGGTGAATGAAGTAGGAGTTATAATTTTACTAAGGTTAAATATGTTTTTGGTAACTCTTAGTGAATTTTGAAATTAGTCTATTTCGAAATTTTGGACTAATTTAGTTCTTCATATTTCGAAATACGTGAATTTAGTCCTTTTAATCAAATTTTGTTAAGTTTATTTGATATTTTGTACGCATTTCAGGATTGTATTTGAGTTATTTATATTGTTTGACACATTTTTCTTTAATGTTAAGTCAAATACTATTATGAAACACGATTGAAATGTCCAATAAACTTAACAAAATTTGATTAAATGAACTAAATTCAAGTATTTCAAAAGATGAATGACTAAATTGGTCCAAAATTTCGAAATGGACTAATTCCAAAATTCACTGGAAGTGAAGGGACCAAAAATATATTTAACCATTTTACTAAAATATGCTAACTAATCTTTTTACTCTCTTTTTTTCGCACAAAGGCTACAAAAATTAACACTTTCTTATCTAAAAGACCCTACCTTCTCTTAGGATGACAATGGGATAAGGCATGTTTAATTATCTTATCCCACTTTCAAATAAAAATTTATTCTCATCAGTATATTCGTACTCGTCCCTTTACTATTTGAAATATTCAATGTCAAAGTGATACATATTTTCTTTTCTCCAATATAAAAAATGATAAATTATATCAAATAAGAATCGAATAAAAGTCAAATAATTCTAGAGAAGAGTAAAAATGGTCCTAATGTGTTTTAAAAGTTAATATCGGGTGATAAGATGAATATGTATATACTCATTCATCTCCAAACGTAATTTAAAAATTGAATATTAATCGTATTTATATATATGTATCCAATCAATATGAGATTTTTCGTCAAAATCAGAAAACTTTTGGAAAATTCTCATGTGACAATTCATTTGTCATTCCTATCATTCGATTAAATTAAATGGGACTAAACAAACTAATTTTTTAGATACACAATTAACCTTTCCACCAAACAATTTTTGAGTTATCTTTTGGTTAACCCTCTTCGCCCATTAAACAATTTCCTTCATATATGTTTATTCTTCCTTGTGCAATTTGGTAGTTTCCACTTTCTGAGGCAAAAGCTATCAAAAAGGGTGTATTGAATTATTGAATTATATAACCATGCTTATGGTTTCATCTTTGGACAAAGTAGAGGGTTCACTTTGAATTTGCATTTTATGAAATTTTGATGTTATTTACATGGTACACCTTCAAAATAAATTAATGTTTACTGATTAAAACATATTAGAAACCTTTTATTAATATATTAAAACCAATATAGTTTGAAATTAAAACATAATAATAATAATACGACAAAATTTAATAGAAAAATTGGATTGAGAGATGACATATTTTGTAACATTTGAAGGAGATTTTATGACTAATTTACAAACTATACAACCTTATTGAAATCCATAGTAAAATCGAAGATCATTATCTCGTGGAATTGACCTTCACCTTCAATGTTGAAAAACATTTTCTTTGCACAAGTGTTGACCCATTGTGTGTGCTAAATTACTATGATAATGATATTTGAGTGTAAGAAAGAGTGTGACATGCTGTGAATTAAAAACCATAGAGTGGCAGCAGGGGAAAATTGGTTACAATGTGGCATTTGAAGAAAAAATGCCTCGAATATAATCTCGTTCCTTTTTTAATTTGATGAAGTGCTTCAAACTTAATTTGTGATTTGTATGAATATTTGATTAGGGTTAGAAGTTCACTTAATAATCTAACTCCTTTTATTATATACAAACTCGTCTAATATATATTATTAAACTCACCTACTCATATATGGATAAACTCATTCTACATCCAAAACATATGTGTATGTCATTCATTTCCCAATATATATAATCCATCATTCGAACGTAAACAAAATTAAAATTTATAGGGCCTAAATATTAAAAAACATATTTGATAAATGTCTAGAATATCTTAAAATTCATATCAAATTTGCACTTATCATATATTAAAGGACTATATTTATGAGTAAAACAACTTTCTTTGGCTTAAAAATACAAAATAAGGTATTAATAATCCGAGTTTTATAAATAATGATGATATTTTGTTGTTTTTCCAGTAATTATGAGAAACATATCAAGCATGTAGAAAGGGTGACAAAAGGGTTTAGGATGCCTAAAATAAATTTAGAAATGATGTCTTTTATTTAAAAATAAATTTTTGTGATTTTTTTATACAAAATTATCTATAAAATTATGGCAATTAGTTTCATTTAACATTTCTTTTTCAATAGATAATAATAAGGTTAATCCATTTAATTTTTGTGAAGACATTTTTTTTATCTTAAATAAGTTTTTATCTTCTTTAATTTTGAGAAACTCCTTAGCAACTGATACTTGAATGATTCATTGCTTATTTCATCATAGATATCATCTCCATTATTTATTAAAAACTCTAACCTAGCCAATAGTTGTGAAATTCAATCCAAAAAAAATTCATTTTTTCATCAAAATATATACAGAAAAACTCTTGAAACTTATGAGTCAAAAAAGGTACCAAAAAAAAAAATTTGGCAAAAGAAACACATTTATAATCCTAATACAAATAAAATAAAATAACATCAACACAACTAGAAAGAAAAACATACTAACAAGAAATGAAGATAAAAAAAATTAATATATGGCAACATGAGCTTCAAAGAATGAAATCTACCAAAACCCTCAAGAGAATAACTCTAGAATAGAAGAAAGTAAGGAGATACAATGCGTTAAATTAATATATGAGAAGTCACAAAGAGGAAAACGATGAAAATAGAAATCAAAATTTATTATTAAGAGAATAAAAATAATTAATCATTCTCTTTTTCCTAACTAAAATTACAATATATTGAAAAAGTACCAATAAAAAATAACAAATACAGATAATAATTTAATTAAATTTTATTCTTAAACAGAAAGTTATAGTTAATTTAATAGAGATATATTATTACTAAAATAATTGTTTTGAAGCTTTTTTTGTTCTTAAACATAATTTTATAATTAATTTAATAGAGGTATATTAGTACTAAAAAAATTGAGATATTTTTTTCCTTAAACATAATTTTATAACTAATTTAATAGATGAATATTGGTACTAAAAATATTGTTAGCTGTTTTTTATTTTGGAGGTCTAAAATGAGTACTTTACATGTTTCACCCTTGAGTGGGGCCTCTATGTAACTGAGCCAAAGTAACTGATGGTGAGCTATGAAAATAGAACAAACATGACAACATTCTAGAACTTTCTGGCTGAGCACAACAAATTGTAGTTGAGCCACATTAGGAAACCCTTTTAGGAAGGAAAGTTGAGGCTGAGTAGTGAAGAAAACCATCCCATGAGGGAAAGCTCAAGTGCTAAACACCAAGAGAAGGGCTTGAGCTAAGAAGAAAACCAATCTATGAAGAACCCACATGTGGCTGAGCATAGAAGACAAGGTTGAGCACCATTCAAAATGTGTTATAGAAACAAGGCTCTGCCTATCGTTTAGGCATCCAATTCTCATAGCTTTAGGAACTTTCTCTCTTTAATACATAGAATAGTTGTAGCAAGAGCCATATGGGAGATTCTACAACTCTTAGAGCTTAGATTCACATTATCATGAGTGATTAAATTCTCTTGTGGGAGGTTGTATGTAATTAGCTCTAATTCTTTGTATTGCTATTTAATGTTTATTTATGCTTTGTTTCAATAGTTTGTGGTTTGATTTATGTTTATTGCTTGGATGAATTGGCAACTCATCTTATCGCACTAGTTTGAATTGAGTTGGAAAACTAATATCAAACTATGGTCCAATCAAACCATCACACTCTCGATAGAGGCTCTTACATGATTTAAAGGGTGAGATGGGTGTAAAAGTCCTATATAATGAAGTAAGGATTAATTCAACCAGGAGTAATGTAACATCCCATTTTAAATAGATAATTCCAATTTAAATAAGCGCCACATATATTAAATATTCGGAGAGTGCGGAAAGACGGAATATGACGTACACAGTACACCAACATATCCATAACAAAAGGAAGAGGCTCCATGACCTAAACGAGGTACAAAAACTCGCCAAGAGCGAGAGAAACTACTACTACTAAACTCCAAAAGTTGAGGCCCCCATAGTGAGCCTGATAGTCGTCCAAGGTATCATCAAACGGCAACATCTCTATTATCACCACTGCCAGAGGTTCTCACATCTGCTCACATCAACAAGGTTGATGATCATCGCAAAGGAAGAAACCACACACAATCATACAAACAAGCAAAAGGGTAAGCTAGTGTAACAGATCCTTAT
>Ga0209589_1011852_pt1 | contig 12082 bp, 19 predicted proteins | sample CowpeawhiteBW_FD_187525 | JGI IMG/M metagenome (GOLD analysis project Ga0209589, IMG submission 187525) | Root nodule microbial communities of legume samples collected from California USA - Cow pea white BW (SPAdes) (version 2) | ecosystem: Host-associated > Plants > Roots > Nodule | place: USA...
TCTGGCAAGAAGGGTTGCAAGAAATTGTTGACGTAATCATTGCTGCCTGCAAAAGATTGCAGGACATGGAAATCAAAGGATTTAACATTCAAAGCAATATTAGTAGAACAAAGTTCTGATTAAGAGTAGAACAAAGTTAAATTTTTATTATCGAAATTCACATATTGTTGTTTATTTGTAATAGAAGTGTTTTTTGCGTGTGTAGTGTTACCAATTCCAATGAAGAATGTGGCCTCATTGAAGTGCTTGTTGGCAGCCACCTCTCTTATGTTTGCTGTGATTACTTCTTTTGTTTTCTTGAAATTTTTGATTTGATCATCGAAAGATAACCTCTGAATCTATAATAATCAAAGGATGGTGAATACATTAGATGAGAAGAAGCCACTCAATTTATAATATGTAAATTGGATTCTGGGGCTTGAAGATGGTATGCTTACAAAGTAAAGTCCTGTATCATTCAGAATTCCTGCCCCACCAGATGCATAGTTTACTCCTTAGAGTAAGGTATCAACATTTTGAGTCATCGATAGATAAGGTGGTGGTGATGGAATTCCAATTTTGCAGCTGCAAAAAGCCATAAACAAGACCATCAAAGCCATAACAACATGAAAACAACAAAAACAGGAAAAAGTTGAGTTGCAGAAAATACATATGAAATCACCAATAGTCCTCCCATTCCAGAATCTTCCAGTAGCTTGACCACCACTATAATCAATTCCATACCAAGGATAATTAGATTTGGCTTAAAGAATATTGCAGAAAATTATTGTTCCCAACATTTGTCAAGGAGTCACCAAATATGTATGTTACAGGAGTAGCTGCTAGAGCAATTGCTGCATAGAGAAGATACAAGCAGCAAAAACCAGCCTTGACATTGACATATTTGGTTTTTTTAACCTTCTGCTCTACATATAGTCCCGAACGTTCCGGACGACCCGAACGAGTCCGACGATCCGGACGAGTACGACGACCTGGACGGGTTCGATGATCCAGACAAACACATGACTCGGACGAGCCCGACGGGCGCGACGTCATGGAAGGGCTCAACGATCCAAAAGAGCCCCACGACACGGACGAATCCGACGACCTGGACGACCCAAACGGGCCCGACGACACGGACGTACCCTACGATGAGGACGAGTCAAACGACTTAGACATGCCAGATAACATGGACGACTTCGACGATCCAGATGGGCACGATGACCCGGTCGGGCCCGACAACCTGGACGGGCTCGACGACCCGGTCGACACGAATGAGCCTGATGACCCGGACGAACTCGATGATCCGGTCGGATTCGACGACCCAAAAGGGCCCGACAACACGAATGGGCCCTACGACTCGAACAACCCGACCGACACAGATCGGCTGAACCGGACAGGCCCAACGACATGGACGGTCAGTCGACCTGGACGTGTCTGACGACCCGGACAGGTGATATGACCCTCCGATTCATCAGGCCCGTCTGCGTTGTCGGGCCTTTTTGGAACGTCTAGCTTGTCCGGAATGTCGGGCCCGTTTGGGTGATCGTGCCCGTCGGGATCGTCGAGTCCGTCTATGTTATCTGGCCTGTTTGGGTAGACTGGCCCATCTTCGTTCTCCGATTCGTTCGTGTCGTCGGGCTCGTCTTGATCGTTAAGGTCATTTGGCCCGTTAGGCCTGTCTCGGTTGTCGAACCTCTCTGAGTCGTCTGGTCTGTCCGGGTCATCGTGTCAGTTTGGGTCTTAGTGCCTGTTTGAGTAGTCAGTGTCGTCTGCATTGTCGGGCTCGTCCGAGTCGTCAAGCTCGTCTGTGTCATCGTGCTCGTCAAGTTAATCCTGCCCATTTGTGTCAGCTTGTCCGCGTTGTCAGACTCGTTCGAGTCATTAAGCGCATCTGGATTGTTCGTGTCGTTGGGCCCGTCCGGGTCGTCGGGCTCATTCGGGTCATCGTGACCGTCTGGATCATTGGGTCCAGCCAGACGACCTGGACAAGCAGGATGACCTTGACGGGCTCGACGATCCAGAAGACCTCAATTATCTGGATAGGACTAAAGATGGATGAGCCCGAAAACCCAAACGGTCCAAACGACTCGAACGAGCCCGACGAGTACGACGACATGGACAAGAATGACGTCCTGGACGGGCCCAATGATCCAGACAGGCACATGACCCGGTCGAGCTCAATGAGCTTGACGAGCACGATGACACGGAATGGCTCAACGACTAGAAAGAGGCCCGTCTATGTTATCTGGCCTGTCCGGGTCGTTTGGCCCGTCTTCATTGTAAAGTTCGTTCACGTCGTCAGGCTCGTCTTCATCGTCCAAGTCATTTGGCCCGTTCGTCCTGTTTGGGTCGTCGAACCTCTCTGAGTAGTCGGGTCGTTTGGGTCGTCTTGCCCGTCTTGGTTGTCCGGCCTATACGGGTCATCGCGCCTGTTTGGTCTTTGTGTCTGTTTGAGTCGTCAATGGCGTCCGCATCATTGGGCTTGTCCGAGTCGTCAAGCCTATTTGGATCGTCTAGGTTGTTTGTGTCATCGGGCCCGTTGGGTTAATCGTGTCGATCTGTGTCAGCTTGTCCGACGCAAAGGTACCGTTTGTGTTGTCAATCTTGTTCGAGTCATTATGGATTGTTCGTGTCGTTGGGCCCGTCCGGGTCGTCGGGCCCATTCGGGTCATCGTGTCCATTCGGGTCATCGTGCCCGTGTGGATCATCGGGTCCAGCCAGACGACCAGCACAAGCAAGATGACCTGGACAGGCCCGATGATCCAGAAGACCTCAATGATCTGGACAGGCACAAAGATGGATGAGCCCAAAAACCCAAACGGTCCGGGCAACTCAAACGAGCCCAACGAGTACGACAACCTGGACAGGAACGAAGTCCTGGATGAGCCCGATGATCCAGACAAGCACATGACCTGGTCGAGCCCGACGAGCTTGATGGGCACGATGACACGAAAGGGCTGAACGACCCGAAAGAACCCCACGACACGGACGGGTCCGATGACCTGGACGATCCAAACGGGCCCGACGATGCGGACGTACCTGACGATGAGGACGGGCCACACGACTTGGACATACAAGATATCACGAACAGGCTCGACGATCCAGACCGGCATGATGACACGGTCGGCCCCGACGACCTAGACGACCCGGATGAGCCCGATGACCCGGACCATCTCGATTACCCGGATGGATCCGATGACCTAGACGGGCGCGACGACGCAGAGGGGCCCTACGACTCGGACGTCCCGATCGACACAGATCAGCCGAAACATATAGGCCCAACGACATGAACGGTCGGTCGACCCGGACGGGCCCGACTACCCTGACTGGTGATATGACCCTTCGGGTCATCGGGCCACTTCGCGTTGTTGGGCCCATTTAGAACGTTAGGCCCGTCTGGGTCATCGTCCCTCTCTGGATCGTTGAGCCTGTCTGTTATTTGGCATGTCCGGGTCGCCTGGCCCATCCTTGTGGTTCGGTTCGTTCGCGTCTTCGAGCTCATCAAGATCGTCTAGGTCATTTGGCCATTTAGTCCTGTTTGGGTCGTCGAACCTCTCTAAGTCGTCGGGACCTCTTGGTCGTCTTGCATGTCCGGGTTATCGCCCTCGTCTGGGTCGTTGTGCCTGTTCGAGTCGTCAGTGTTGTCTGAGTCCTTGGGCTCGTCCGAGTAGTCAAGCCCGACTAGATCGTCAAGCACGTCCGTGTCATCAGGCCTGTCGGGTTAATCGTGCCCGTATGTGTCGTCGGGTCAAACCGAACGACCTGGACAAGCAAGATGACCTGGACGTGCCCGACGATCCAGAAGACCTCAATGATTTGGACATGCCTAAAGACGGATGAGCCCGAAACCCCGACCGATCCGGACGACCCGAACGAGCCTGACGAGTACGATGACCTGGACAGGAACAACGACCTACACGGGCCCGATGATCCAGACAGGCACATGACGCAGACCCGCCCGACAGGCAGAACGACACGGAAGGTCTCAACGACCCGAAAGAGCCCCACGACATGGACGAGTTCGACGACATGGACGATCCAAACAGGCCCGACGATGCGAACGTAAACAACGATTAGGACGGGCCAGACGACTCAGACATGCCAGATAACGCGGATGAGCTCAAAGATCCAAACGGGCACGATCACCCGGTCGGGCCGTATGACCTGGACATGCCTGACAACTTGGATGGGCCTGACGACCTAAACGACCCAGACAAGCCCGATGACCCAGACGAATCCGACAACCCAAACGGACCTGATGACGCGGATGGGCCCTACGACTCGGACAACCTGACCAACATAGCTCAGCCGTACCAGACAGGCTCAACGACATGGACGATTGGTCAACCCGGAGGGGCCCGACGACCTAGACGGGTGATATGACCCTCCGGGTCATCGAGCTTGTCTGCGTCGTCGGGCCTGTTTGGATCGTTTAGCTCGTTCGGAACGTCAGCCCCATCTGGTCGTTTGGCCCATTCGAGTTATCGGAGCCATCTGGGTCGCCTGGGTCGTTGGAACTGTCATCTTCGTCGGGTCTTTCTGGGTCATCTTGCTCGTCTCGATCGTCGAGCCTGTCTATGTAATCTGGATTGTCCGGTTCGTCTGGCCCGTCTTCGTTGTTTGGTTGTTCGCGTCGTCGGGCTCGTCTTGGTCGTCCAGGTCATCTGGCCCGTTAGACGTGTCTGGGTCGTCGAACCTCTTTGAGTCGTCGGGTCGTCTGGGTCGTCTTGCCCATCTTTGTCGTCTGGTCTGTCCGGGTCATCGTGTCAGTTTGGGTCTTAGTGCCTGTTTGAGTAGTTAGTGTCGTCTGCATTGTCGGGCTCGTCCGAGTCGTCAAGCTCGTCTGTGTCAGCTTGTCCGAGTTGACGGGCCCGTCCGCGTTGTCAGACTCGTTCTTGTCATTAAGCGCATCTGGATTGTTCGTGTCGTTGGGCCCGTCCGGGTCGTCGGTCACATTCGGGTCATCGTGCCCGTCTGGATCATTGGGTCCAGCCAGACGACGTGGACAAGCAAGATGACCTGGACGGGCTCGGCGATCCAGAAGACCTCAATCATCTGGATCGGCCCAAAGACGGATGAGCCCGAAAACCCAAACGGTCCGAACGACTCAAACGACCCCGACGATTACGAGGAGCTAAACAGGAACGACGTCCTGGACGTGCCCGATGATCCCGACAGGCACATAACCCGATCGAGCCCGGCGAGCTTGACGGGCACAACGACACGAAAGGGCTCAACGACCAGAAAGAGCCCCACGACATGGACGGTTCCGACGACCTATACGACCCTAACGGGCCCGACGACACGGACGTACCCGACGATGAGGATGGGCCAAACAACTCGGACATGCCAGATAACACGGACAGGCTCGACGATCCAGATGGGCACGATGACCCAGTCAAACCTGACGACCTGGACGAGCCTGACGACAAAGACGACCCGGACGGATTCGACAAGCCAAACGGGCCCGATTATGCGGATGGGCCCTATGACTCGGACATCCTGACCAACAAAAATCAGTCGAACCAGACTGGTGGGATGACCCTTCGGGTCATCGGGCCCGTTCGTGTTGTCGGGCTCGTTTGGATCATCTAACCCGTCTGGGTTATCATGCCTGTCTGGATCGTTGAGCCTGTTTGTTATCTGGCATGTTCCGGTCGTTAGGCCGTCCTCGTTGTCCGGTTCGTTCGTTTCGTCGGACTCCTCTGGATCGTCCATGTCATCTGGCCCGTTAGGCCTGTTTAGGTTGTCGAACCTCTCTGAGTCGTCGGGACCTCTAGGTCATCTTGCCCGTCTTGGTCGTCCGGCCTGTCCAGTTCATCCCGCCCGTTTTGGTCGTTGTGCCTGTTTGAGTCGTCATTGTCGTTCGCGTCGTTAGGCTCATCCGGGTCGTCAAGCCCGTCTAGATCGTCAAGCTAGTTCGTGTTATCGGGCCCGTCAGGTTAATTGTGCCCGACTGGGTTGTCGGGCCCATTCGGGTCATCGTGCCTGTTTGGATCATCGAGTCAAGCCAGACGACCTGGACAGGCTGGACGATCCAGAAGACCTCAATTATCTGGACAGGCCCAAAGACGAATGAGCCCGAAAACCCAAACAGTTCGGACGACCCGAAGGAGCCTAGAGAGTACGACGACCTGACCAGGAACGACGTCCCAGATGGGCCCGATGATCTAGACAGGCACATGACTCGGTCGAGCCCGACGAGCTTGACGGGAGCAACGACACGGAAGGGCTTAACGACCCGAAAGAGCCCTACGACACGGACGGGTCTGACGACCTGAACGACCCGAACGACCCAAACGAACCCGACGACACAGACGTACCTGACGATGAGGACGTGCCAGACAACTCGGACATGCCAGATAACACGGACGGGCTCGACGATCCAGATGGGTACGATGACCCAGTCAAGCCCGACGACCTGTACGAGCTTGACGACCAAGACGACCCGGACGAACCCGATGGCCCAGACGAACTCGATGACCCAGATAGATCCGACGCGTCAGACGGGCCCTACGACTCGGACATCCTGACCGACACAAATCGGCCGAACCGGACTGGTGAAATGACCCTTCGTATCATCGGGCATGTCCGCTTTGTCGGGCCTGTTTGGAACTTCTAGCCCGTCTGGGTCATCGTGCCTGTCTGGGTCATCGTGCATGTCTTGATCGTCGAGCTTGTCAATTATCTGGCCTGTCCGGGTCGTCTTGCATGTCCTCGTCAGGCTCATCTAGATCGTCCAGGTCATTTGGCCTGTTAGGCATGTTTGGGTTGTCGAACCTCTTTGAGTCGTCGGGACCTTTGGGTCGTCTTGCCTACCTTGGTCGTCCGGCCTGTCCAGGTCATCGCGCTCGTTTGGTTTGTTGTACTTGTTCGAGTCGTTAGTGTCGTCCGCGTCGTCAAGCTCAACCAGGTCGTCAAGCCCGTCTGGTTCATCAAGCTCGTCCCTGTCAACGGGTCCATTGGGTTAATCTTGCCCGTCCGGGTCGTCGACTAGATGACCCAAACGTGCTCGACGACACGGACGGGTGCTTGTCTGGATCATCGGGTCTAGCCAGACGACCTGGACAAGCAAGATGACCTAGACGGGTTCGACGATCCAGAAGACCTCAATTATATGGACAGGCCCAAAGCCGGATGAGCCCGAAAACACAAACGGTCCGGACGACTCGAACGAGCTCGACGAGTACGACGAGCTGGACAGGAACGACCTCTTGGACGGGCCCGATGATCTAGAATGGCACATGACCCTGTCGAGCCCGACGAGCTTGACGGGCACGACGACACGGAAGGGCTCAACGACCCGAATGAGCCCCATGACACAGACGGGTCTGACGACCTAGACGACCCAAACAGGTCCGACGACATGGACGTACCCGACGATGAGGACGAGATAGACAACTCGGACATGCCATATAACACGAACGGGCTCGACGATCCAGATGAGTATGATGACTCAGTCAAGCTCGACGACCTGTACGAGCCTGACGACCAAGACGACCCGAACGAGCCCGATGACCCGGACGGATCCGACGAGCCAGACGGGCCCTACGACTCGGCCATCCTGACCGACACAAATCAGCCAAACTGGACTGGTGATATGACCCTTCGGGTCATCGATCCCGTCCGCGTTGTCGGGCCCGTTTGAAACATCTATCCCGTTTGGGTCATCGTGCCTGTCTAGATCGTCGAGCCCGTCTGTTATCTAGCTATTCCAGGTCGTCTGGCCCGTCCTCGTTGTGTGGTCCGTTCGCTTCGTCTGGATCATCCAGGTCATTTGGCCTGTTAGGCCTATTTAGGTTGTCGAACCTCTCTGAGTCGTCTAGACCTCTGGGTCGTCTTGCCCGTCTTGGTCGTCCGGCCTGTCCAGGTCGTCGCGCCCATCTGGGTCGTTGTGCATGTTTGAGTCGCTAGTGTTGTCCGCATGGTCAGGCTCAGCCGGGTCATCAAGCTCGTCTGGTTCGTCAAGCTCGTCCGTGTCATAGGGCCCGTCGGGATAATCATGCTCGTCTGTATTGTCGGGTCCATCCGGATCATCGTGCCCGTTTGAATCATCGGGTCCAGCCGGACGACCTGGACAAGCAAGATAACCTGGACGGGCCCAACGATCCAGAAGACCTCAATGATCTGGACAAGCCCAAAGACGGATGAACCTGAAAAGCCGAACAATCGAGACGACCCTAATGAGCCCGATAACACGGAAGGCCACAACGACCCGAAGGAGCCCCACAACACGAACGGGTCCGACGACCTGGACGACCCAAACGAACCTGACGACACATACGTACCCGACGATGAGGACGGGCCAGACAACTCGAACGGCTTCGACGATCCAGATGGGCACGATGACCCGGTCGAGCCCGACGACCTGGACGAGCTCGACGACCCAGATGACCCGGACGAGCCTGATGACTCGGGTAAACTCGATGACCCGGACGGATCCGACGACCTAAACGGGCCCGATGACTCGGACAACCCAATCGACACAGATCGGCTTAACCAAACAGGCCCAACGACATGCATGATCGGTCGACCCGGATGGGCCCGTCTGCGTTGTCGGGCCCGTCTGGATCGTCGAGCCCGTCTATGTTATCTGGCCATTCCGGGTCGTTTAGCCCGTCTTCGTTGTAAAGTTCGTTCGCATCGTCAGGCTCGTCTTCATCGTCCAGGTCATTTGGCCCGTTCGACCTATCTGGGTCGTCGAACCTCTCTGAGTCGTCGGGCCGTTTGGGTCATCTTGCCCGTCTTGGTTGTCCGGCCTGTACAGGTCATCGCGCCCGTTTGGTCATTGTGTCTGTTTGAGTCGTCAATGGCGTCCGCATCATTGGGCTTGTCTGAGTCGTCAAGCCTGTCTGGATCGTCTAGGTTGTTTGTGTCATCGGGCCCGTTGGGTTAATCGTGTCGATCTGTGTCGGCTTGTCCGACGCGAAGGGACCGTCTGCGTTGTCAAACTTGTTCGAGTCATTATGGATTGTTCGTGTCGTTGGGCCCGTCCGAATCGTCGGGCCCATTCGGGTCATCGTGCCCGTGTGGATCATCGGGTCCAGCCAAACGACCTACACAAGTAAGATGACCTGGACAGGCCCGACGATCTAGAAGACCTCAATGATCTGGACAGGCACAAAGACGGATGAGCCCAAAAACCCAAACGGTCCGGGCAACTCAAACGAGCCCAACGAGCCCGATGATCCAGACAGGCACATGACCTGGTCGAGCCCGACGAGCTTGACGGGCACGACGACACGAAAGGGCTGAACGACCCGAAAGAGCCCCACGACACGGACGGGTCTGACGACCTGGACGATCCAAACGGGCCAGACGACTTGGACATACAAGATATCACAGACGGGCTCGATGATCCAGATGGGCACGATGACGCGGCCGACCCCGACGACCCAGACGACCCAGATGAGCCCGATGACCCGGACAAACTCGATTACCCAGACGAATCCGAGGACCCAGACGGGCGCGACGACGTAGAGGGGCCCTACGACTCGGACGTCCCGATCGACACAAATCAGCCGAAACTGATAGGCCCAACGACATGAATGGTCGGTCGACCCGGACGGGCCCGACTACCCTGACTGGTGATATGACCCTTCGGGTCATCGGGCCCGTTTAGAACGTTAGGCATGTCTGGGTCATCATCCCTCTCTGGATCGTTGAGCCCGTCTGTTATTTGGCATGTCCAGGTCGTCTGGCCCATCCTTGTGGTTCGGTCCGTTCGCGTCTTCGGGCTCATCTGGATCGTCCAGGTCATCTGGCCCGTTAGGCCTGTTTGGGTCGTCGAAACTCTCTAAGTCGTCGGGACCTCTAGGTCGTCTTGCATGTCCGGGTCATCGCCCTCGTCTGGGTCGTTGTGCCTGTTCGAGTCGTCAGTGTTGTCCGCGTCGTTGGGCTCGTCTGAGTCGTCAAGCCCGTCTGGATCGTCAAGCACGTTCGCGTCATCGGGCCTGTCGGGTTAATCATGCATGTTTGTGTCGTCGGGCCTGTCCGAGTCGTCGGGCCTGTCCGAGTCATCGGGCCTGTCGGGTTAATCATGCATGTTTGTGTCGTCGGGCCTGTCCGAGTCGTCGGGCCTGTCCGAGTCATCGGGCCTGTCCGAGTCATCGGGCATGTCCGAGTCATCGGGCTTGTTTGGGTTGTCATATGACCTGGACAAGCCCGACGATCCAGAAGACCTCAATGATATGGACAGGCCCAAAGACGGATGAGCCCGAAAACCCGAACAAGCCCAACGAGTACGATGACCTAGACAGGAACGACGACCTGTATGGGCCTGATGATCCAGACAGGCACATGACCCGCACGAGCCCGACAGGCCCAACGACACGGAAGGTCTCTACGACCCAAAAGAGCCCCACGACATGGACGGGTTCGACGACATGGACGATCCAAACGGGCCCGACGACGCAGACGTACACGACGATCAGGATGGGCCAGACGACCCGGACATGCCAAATAACGCAGATGAGCTCAAAGATCCAAACGGGCCCGATGACCCAAACGAGCCCGATGACCCAGACGAGCCCGATGACCCAGACTGATCCGACAACCCAGACGAACCTGATGACGTGGATGGTCCTTAAGACTCAAACAACCCGACAAACACAGGTCAGCCATACCAGACAGGCCCGACGACATGGACGATTGGTGGACCCGGACGGGCCTGACGACCTAGACGGGTGATATGACCCTTCGGGTCATCGAGCTTGTCTGCGTCATCAGGCCCTTTTGGATCGTTTAGCTTGTCTGGAACATCGAGCCCATCGGGTCGTTTGGCCCATTCGAGTTATCAAAGCCATCTGGGTAGTCTCGGTCGTCGGGACTGTCATCTTCGTCAGGTCCATCTGGGTCATCGTGCTTGTCTGGATCGTCGAGCCTGTTTATGTTATCTGGCGTGTCCGGGTCATCTAGCCTGTCACTGGTCATGGCCGTTAAAGATTTAAACAATGTTAGCAAAAAAGGACCCAATTGAACAAAATTGACGAAAATTGGGACCTATTTGAGCACAAAGCCAAAATTAGGACTTATATGAAAAAACTTGACAAAAATTGGGACCAAAAAGGTATTTTAACCTAAAAAATAATATATTTTTCATGTTGAAGATGAAAGCCCATGGGTCGGCCTTGACCCACACGGCTTTTGTAGGGTTTTTGGCCTTGTGGGTTTCTTTGATGGGTGCCTTTTTCGATGTGGGTTTTTTGGTCTTAGCCCACATGGGTCAGGGCCAAGCCCTGTGAGCTAGGCCAAATTGACACCTCTATATGCATCTATTTCGTTTTTAGGTACTAGCCATTTTCATAAGAAAAGTTGTGAAATGAAATTCTATTAATTTATATTTTATAGTTTGTACCGTAGGGTCCAATCCCCCATAATAGCTAATCGACACTCAAAGAAGTTCACGCAACACCAATCGACGTCAAACCGAGCCACCCTAACCACATCGCTAGTTATCCAATGATCCAACAACTGGGATTGAAGTCGTCACTACTTGATGTGGCAATTTCTCTAGAATGATAAAAAGAGCTCAAAAATTGAGCGGCTGAAAGCCGGGATTGAAGTTGTGACTACTTGATGTGGTAATTTATCTGGAGTGATAATAAGAGCTCAAAACCGAGCGATCGAAGGCAACGCGTGACGCCAGGGTGACCTCATGCCATATTTGCTTTGCCAACAACTAACTGAAAATCACATTGAGATTCTTCTTGATGTTTGCAACCATGATTGCACATTGTGGCCCTTCGCAACACCAGCCATGACTTGCCATTCTCATTTGGCTGTTAGGGCACAAAGTCACGACCGATCGAGTTGCACACGCACGACCACACTAGTTAGGCAAACGCAACACAAGAATTAGATATTTGTAGTTAAGGTAAAAGAGGTCAGTAATCAAGTTAAAAAAGAAATTTGACCTCAATTAAGGAAACCTTAATTACGAGCCCATATAAAAAAGGTTAAAATACCTTTTTGGTCCCAATTTTCGTCAAGTTTTTTGAAACAAGTCCTAATTTTGGTTTTGTGTTCAAATAGGTCCCAATTTTCGTCAATTTTGTTCAATTGGGTCCTTTTTTGCTAACACCGTTTAAATCATTAACGG
>Ga0209589_1011855_pt1 | contig 12076 bp, 4 predicted proteins | sample CowpeawhiteBW_FD_187525 | JGI IMG/M metagenome (GOLD analysis project Ga0209589, IMG submission 187525) | Root nodule microbial communities of legume samples collected from California USA - Cow pea white BW (SPAdes) (version 2) | ecosystem: Host-associated > Plants > Roots > Nodule | place: USA...
TAACCCAGAAAGGATATAAAATCAAATAGTAAATACAAAATATTACATCATAAAGAGTAATGAATAATATGATTATCAATCATATGAGTAATTGTATAAATCAATGGACGACCATTAATTCATAACAAAGTTTTGTTTTTTAGTTTAAATTTATGCGGGATATACGAGTCGACTCGCCCTGTGTTGTCTTTAACTATACATATTGCACATTGATATACTCATTGACATTTAAACTATTTCGTAACTGTTATGTAGATTTCGAAATTAAAAGATATATATTAATGAATCGTAGAATTTTGAACTCACATAAATTGTCATTCTCATTTTCAAAATTTTACATATGATTTTCCAATTTTTTTTCTTATTTATGTTATTAATAAAATTCTTATTTATGATAAAAGTGAGTTAAAGTATATTATCCTTTTTCATTATCATGTGTTAAGTGATAACATTTCCGGCAAGATTGAAATGTGTTTTTTGTTTTACTTTGGCCTTTAATAATTTTCTACATTTTGTTTTTGGTTCTCAATAATTTTTTCCATTTAGGTCCCCCACAAAATTTTTATTTTTGTTTTAGTCTTTGACATTTATTAACATCTTCTAGGTGATGAGTTGGCTTCTAAGTGACCATGTCCGCATATGTAATACATATTTTTCTAAAATTATTTTGTTTGAAGAAGAACTGAATGACATTATCCTTTAGTTAGAATTTACATTCTTCGCTTCTTTTAATACTTTCCTATTTTACGATGAGTTCCAAAGAAAACAGAAAAAAAAATGGAAGAAAAATAACAAGTAAAAATATTTACCTCTTTGTATTTCCACTGAATACAAAAAAAATTAAGAAAAAAAGATGAGGGTACACAAACTCCAACTTGAGGAAGGTGACATGTTTCCATCGTATCAATCAATTATTTTTCTTTTAACAGCGTTATTTTGTTTTTTTTTATCGTTGGAATAACTTTTTAATCGACATCCAATTTTATAATATATATATATATATATATATATATATATATATATATATATATATATATATATATATATATATATCAATGGATAAGATGTTGTAAGTTTAACTCTGACACTAACAAATTCTAACAAGTAACATTGTCCATAAAAAGAAAACTAAAAAAACAATGTTAACTTATGTAAAGTGCAATAATTGTATCAACATTATTTGAAAATAGTATCAATCAATATAGAAAGTAAAACTTGTTCAATATCAATATAAAAAACTCTGGCAAAACTTTCACTAACAAATAATATCAATAAATGTTTTATTCAAACACATCATTATCAAATAAAATTAAGCAATGCTGATACCTTACTGTTGTTAATGCTGAATAACTAACAGCTTGTTTGCCTTTCTGTTACATAACCAAACTACGTTAAAAGAAACAAAAAACGCAGAAGCAAAATTGCTAGTTTCGACGGGATTTGGATCTAACTTGTCCTGATAGATTATCAATCAAACACTTACAAAGACCACATTTACTTTGATAACAAAACAAAAACACAGGTCAAATACAAACAGAACGATACTAGCAAATAGTAGATCCAAATGTATTCAATTTCACTAAATAAATAAATTGATTGCTGAATCAATTTTCAGTACAGATATTTTGTTTGACCAGTCTCTAGTTCTCTATGGTTGGATCTGCATTCTAAACGTGGATGCTTCCTCCAAATCTATATCTATATTTTAATATATAAAGCGCCTTTCAGGAGTCGTTGCATACATACTGGCTATGTTCCAAATGAATGGTGAGAATGAAGACAGATGAAATAAAAGTATCATCCAATAGGGATAAATGACAAATGTTTGATGCGTTGCCCAGTTCAATAAAAATGAAAATGTTTCTGGGGCTAGGATCTAGCACCAGTTTAAATAAAACATTGCTTCCTATAAAGACCAATAACCCATTTCTTCCCCTTATTAGTCAATGAATGAACCGAAGTTATGAGCAAAACAAATGTGTAAGAGTGAGACAGAAAGATCATCAAAGACATTAATCAAAACCTTTTTTTCCTCCTTGCAGTGTCATTTGGGTGTTAATGTTAATGATACTACTTTCTTCCACTTAAAAATATCACAAACATAGCCAAAATTAGAGCATGATCAATAGTCCCCGGAAATATTGTTAGGCGAAATTTTCCCCTACTGACAAATATTTGGTGGAGCTTGTACATCAGGCTACTCTGCACAAAAGTATAATGAACAAGTAAATCGGAATCAATTGTTTTGATACCTTGGATTGTAACGAACTTTCAACACTGTAAACTTGTAAATCAGGCTCCTTTGTCATAATGTACAAATCTCAGCTTTAAATTATCATCATACTCATATCAAATCATGCCATTAGTTTTAATTCATACACAGAATAATCCTGCTGCATCACCTCCATATCTTCAATCTTCTGAGGCATAATGTATCTAATGTAACATTATTTGGAATCTACCTACTAGGATCAAGGAGTTTGTTTACATGAGGGGCATAGATTCAAACACCATTCCACCGTTGTATAATAAAAGAAAATGTATTGTTTGGATTCTGAATAGAAAGTTTCTTGGGTTCCCAAACATAATTTCAATTATACATGGACGGATGGTAACTATGTGTCTATAAGTAACAAATAATTTATGACATAAGTTTATAAATTTTAAATGGGAATTAGAAACATCTAAGTACTTGTTTGACAGCATGCCATAATCGGACCAAAGGTCTCAATTACCTTTAATAGTTCAAAATTAATTATATCAAAATCAATGTTATCCATCTATATAATAAATAGGCCCTTGAATCTCTTAAGTATAGCATGAATTTAGTACCTGTGCAACCAAGTCAGCATCTTTATAGATGCAGCATGATCTCTGGAAAGGGGAACCCTTCACTTTCCAATCACAACCTTCACCATTGGATCTTCCACTCTCAAAAAGTACCTCTAACTCAACTCTAGAAAATGTTTTGAGGGTCCTATGCACTCTAAACACCAGCTCCCTATTCCCATCACTGTCTCCCTTATAGCACTTCCAAGACCCATTCTATCAAAAGAAAAAAAAAATCATACTTTTTAAGAAAAGGAAAACTTTAATTATTTTATCACGAAAGATACATTAAGATAAGGGAAACAGACATGATATCTGTAGATGGAGAAGAGGGCATTGCCTGAGGCATCGAGCAATACTTTCTTGTCCTTGGGAAGGGGCGATGAGTTAGGATTGAGTAGGTGGCGGTTCACCCTGAAGACTATGTTACCAGACTCATCTGCAAATGATAGAACACCACGAGGGACTCCAGCATGCTTTTTGGAACCGAACAGATCAATTGGGATCTCCCAGTTACCTGAACCTGGATATGATGACTCTGAGGTTCCCAATTCCATTTTTCGTAGTTTATTTGCTATTCTCTATCAGCAACCCGCCACTAACGGCACAAAGTTATTAAAAACAAAATTAAAATTAAGGAAAGTAAAGGCCTTTTAGGAGATGCATCTAACTCAGGAAGTACACTACAATTCAAGAGAACAAAAAAACATGTCTCTCTATTTACAATCTAAACATGTTTATATTCAATATTCGTGATCTATGATGAACTAATTGATATAAAGGGGAATGCATCAAAAGTGATATATAGAATACTATAATTAATTGCAGTATGCTACCCATTTTCATGAACTAGCACAAAAGTTAATCCAAAATTACCTCAGTGGAAGGATCCTTCCTGCCTTTAACTGAACCACAATCTTACTATCAGCATCCCGCAAATGACAAAACAACACAACATTGAGACATTAAAATCTGATCACAGAGAAAAATTGGCAATCTATTCCAAGCTGTAAGCAAGCCTCTTGGTACATTACTCATGGAATGGAAAACATTTGTTACTTCAAACTCAGTTTACTAAAAGAAAGACATGTAACCAACAGCAGTACCAATTAAGTTTAAGAGGTTCTTTAGTCACAAACTTTGAAGTATTTTTCAGATTTTTTGAGATCAAGAACACGAAAAAAAAAAATTGGACCTACCCAATACTATATGATGATTTTAAATTATAAATAAAATAAAATTGAGCTGAAATTGAAGTTTCTGTGAGCACACCAATATCCAGTCAAAAGGGGACACAAAATTGGGAATACATACATAAGCAGGAAGCGAAGCGAGTCTTGAGATGACAGAGGTGGATCAGACTCAAACTACTGACAAAATCACGGAATCCAATGGCGGAGATTGCGAGACTCGGGGATGTTGATATCTCAATTTAGGGATTGGTGTAGAATTCGGAGCAATGAAGAAAGCGTGTTTATATGTTTATTTCTTTTACAAGTCGTGTTTAGAAGATTCTGCTGAAGAGTAATATGCAGTTCTGCAAGTACTAGTTTTGAGAGTATTCTTCTTTGTGGAAAGGTGAATTGAATCAGTTTCTATAAATGTGTAAATATGTATGTTGTTATAATCATGTGAGATTTTATCATGTTTTATCTGATTTTTGACATTTTTATTATAGTTTCTATTTAATTTTTATAAATTTTATTATATTATATAATTTTAAACGACATTTTGTCACTTTTATTCTAATATAATAGTTTTGTAATATTCACATTCTAATTAAAGCTTTACTAAAGCGTTGGTAAAAATATATATTTAATAGATACAAATAACTTTTATTTCTTATGATTTAGAATTTTAAATTTTATGTTATATAATTGTATCCCAATTAAACTATTTTAAGCTTTTATATTAATTCTATTTCGAGTCCTGCTATATAGATGTTTTTATAAGACTATTATGTGGGACATATTAACTTCAATCAAGTGTCTGAGAGATAAGTTGGAGAACACTTATAATAATAATAATAATAATAATAATAATAATAATAATTATTATTATTATTATTACTATATCATTTTATTATTTTATTATTATTTATACCATTAATAATAATTATTATTATTACTATTATATTATTATTTTTGTTATTCTTTTGGTATATATTTTAATAAAGTAATTTTATTTGTTAATGAATAAAGAATAATTTCTTTATTTAATAAAATAAGTAATTGAATCATTTTTATCATTTCCATACTAATTAAAATAACTTATACTTAAACATAATCACTGCATACTTTTTCTAATATTACTTTTATAAAAATTATAATATATATATATATTAAATTATATTATTTTAATATATTTTTAATATCATTTATACAAATTTATATATTTTTATAAATCTTTATTTTTTAATGTAATAAAAATCATGAATACACATAAATAAAAGTTCATGTATTTTTTCTAATAATAATAATAAATTATTATTATTACTATTATTACTATAGTTATTTGAGGATAAAAGAAAATACTTGAAGAGATTTGGAAATTTGTCATTTTTGGATAAAATACTTTTTTAAAATTAGAAATTGATACTTTTAGAGAATGTATTTAAATATAAATTTCGAAGTGTGGTTAGGAGGTAGTTTATAGAGAGTTATTTATAGAAATTAGTTGTACAAGAATTTCTTATATATGTTTATATTGTATTTAGGTTATTTAAAACCGTTTAAAGTTGGTTTAGGCTTAGGAAAAAAGATGGTCATTGATGATACAGAGTGTTAACCATCCAAGTATTATTACTTAAAAGAGATATAAGAATAAAAAGATGGGATGACTTCGAAAAGAAAAATTGGTTAAAACTTTTGGGTCACATATATATTTGTTAGGTTAAAATTTATAAAGTAGTATGTCAATATTAAAATTATAATTAAAGATATAATTATCGGTATATATATTATTGAGTTTTTTTAGAAAGATTATCAAAGAGATATAATATTAATGAACACGAGTTTTAATTTACACATAAAGAATTGATATACATGGGTTAAATATGTTTTTTGTTCCTTAGCTTTAAGTAAAATTTGAAATTACTCCTTTTAAAACTTTAGATCAATTTAGTCATTCATCTATCGAAATACGTGAATTTAGTCTTCTTAATCAAATTTTATTAAGTTTATTTGACATTTCAAACGTATTTTATAATAGTATTTGACTTAACATTAAAATAAAAATGTGTCAAACAGTATAAACAACTCAAATATAATCATAAAATGCGTACGAAACATCAAATAAAGCTAACAAAATTTGATTAAAAGAACTTAATCAATGTATTTCGAAAGATGAAAGACTAAATTGATCTAAAATTTCAAAATAAACTAATTCCAAAATTTACTGAAAGTTAAGGTACCAAAAACATATTTAACCCTTAAAATATTTAGGTTCCGGTGATTATTTTTGCTTTGAGACTCTGCGTTTTTCATGGATGAGTATATGCTGAGGTTTTGATCAGAGAAGCTGTGTGAATATGAATTGAAGTTTCGTGGGTTAAAATTAGGAAATTGAAATGTAGAAGTTAATTAAGAATTCGGAAATTATTTAGGTGAATTGGGTGTAGTGGAAGTCTTCTGAAAGATAATTAAAATTAAATCAGGAAGTGAATTGAAATTCTGGGTTTCATGAAGCAAGAGATATATATTACAAGAATTAGAGTAAAAAGTAATTAGTGTGCAATATTACCATTATTACGGTAAGAGCAATGATAAAACATTTCTCTGTGTTTAAAATATAAGATATGATCAAATTATTTGGACAAATTACTTTCTTTCGGTGGGTGCAAGACTATTTTTAATTGAATTGAAGTTTTGTTAATAAGAGATGTAACAGTAGATTATTTTTACGTAAGTGAACTTTATCAACAAGACTTTGGAAGTAGTGATGAGTTTTAGTTCTTGTGGTGGGTGTGTAAGATACAATTGAGAACCTGATATTTGTTTAAGTATCGGAAAACGAAAAGTTGAAAACTCTCTAGGAAGGTGTAATAGTTATGGAAGTAGTTTATCACATAGTTTTACCCTTATTTGTTTATGTGTGATTACAATGATCGTATTTTCATATTGGAGTACATAATAAATCAAATGTAAATGGAGATGCACAATAGTTAGAAGATGTGCTAGGAGTTTATTGGAAAGAGATTTATTTTGGACAGTTTTTTTAAAAAAATAATGTATTAGGAAAATTTGAATTCCGGTTATAGTCATTTTATTTTATGGATTGCATTTTAAATTTTAGGTTTGATTTTAAAATTAATGCTTAAATATACATTTGGTCCTTATTTTCGTCAAAATTATTCAATTTGGTCTCTATTTTCGTTGTTTGGTCAATTTGGTCCTCATTTTTGTAAAATTGCATTCAATCAAGTCCTCTTGGCAAACAGTGTTAAAATTGTTAACGAAACAGTGACACGGTGGAACTGTATAGCTGACGTGGCTCGTTATGCATTTTTGTTGGCAGTTTGTTTATTTAATTTTAACAATTCAGAAAAAAAAATTACGTTAAGTTAAAAAGGTAAAAAAGTGGGTAAGCCTAACATTCAAGTAATTACGTTAAGTGCAGCGACGGTCAATTGTGCAGCGATAGAAAGGGGGAAAATTAGGGTTCATAGGCACGAAATCGAAATTAGGGTTCTTGAGAAAGGGGGAAAATATTTGCTGAAATCTTCTTCCGCTGTATTCTACTTCGATACATTCAACGAGGTTCGTAGGTGAAGTTTGTCTTGAAGCAGTTCAAAGGATTGGAGCGTCAACAAGGTTAGTTGATTGTCAATATTCTTCGAAGTTCTTGCCACTCGAACCACTGCAACTTTTCCACGTTTGCAAATGGGGATTATACCCATACCCTTGGAACCACGAATATGAGACTCACTACAACTTAGCTGCCCCCAACTATTACAGTAAGAGGAGGAAGACGAATGGTGAAGAGACATACCTCACAAACAGGATTTCAAAATCACCAACTGGATTGTGCACACGTTTCTTGTTGGCCAGCCACAAATTTCCTGCAAACCCTAATTTCTTCCCCAATTGGATTTCATTCACTTTTAACATAATACGACCATAAAAAGGAACAGTGTCAGCGTGACTACAAAAATTTGACACGTACTCCAAACAGTTCCACCGTGTCACTGTTCCATTAACAATTTTAACATCGTTTGTCAAAAGGACTCGATTGAATACAATTTTACAAAAATGGTGACCAAATTGACCACACAACAAAAATAGGGACCAAATTGAATAATTTTGACAAAAATGGGGACCAAATGTATATTTAAGCCTAAAATTAAAAAGAGATTTTGATATTTTCTTTCATAGTTAAGTTTTAATTATGATTTAAACAATTTGGTAAGATATTACTGAAATCCTAAACCAGGTGTTACAACAAGATAAAATAATTATTTTAATTTAAAAAATATTTAAATGGTAAATTTGCAAAACAATTGTCACTAACATAAAAAGTCCTTATAATATATGTTATTTTCGGTTTTTGACGTCTGCATAAATATTGACGTCATATATGGTGACGTTAAATTTATCCTCTGAAAGAAAAATTGACGTTATTTAATGTCGAAAAATAAGAGATCAACGTTCCTTTAAGTTAGTTCGAACCCCACTCGACGTTCAACTCGCACCATTTGGAGGGGAAAACTGTTGAATTTGACGTCTGTCAGTGCAAGGACAAACGTCAATTTCAGTAGTTTTTTTTTAAGTTTCGTTGTATTTACATATTATCACACTTGAAAAACAAAAAAGTCCCAGAACAATTTATATTATATTCCAACAACAATGTAATTTTAACTCATAATTGTAAAGTTGTCTAAACTTTTATAATTACCACAAAACTAAAAGTTTTATCAAGAAATTGTTCTACAAAGTTTTTAAAATAAAATTCTAATGTTGTTTTAGGGCCTAACTCCATTGTTCCAATAAATATGTTGTTCACTCTTGTCTTAGTGTTTGGATAATGGCATCTGATAGAGGTGATGGATTCTTGAAGCGTTGAAAAGATAATACAAATTCATTATGCATGAATATCATTGTTTAAAGTTTGATATGATTTATAATATCTTAAAGATATATACATATATTCTCTTCATGCACAACAAAGGAGATAGATTGTAAATCATCAACAAAACTGGCCATGAACTATGTTTGCTACTTAAGTTCCCATAAGGATTCATACCATCTGTAGCAAGTCCAACTCTTAAGTTTCTTGGCTCTACACCAAAGTCTGGAAATGTTTCATCAATCTTTTTCCACTGTGGAGAATCAACTGGGTGTCGAAGAATATTATCACACTTTCTTCCATCAACGTGCCATTTCAGGTTCTTTGCATCTTCTTTAATGGAAAACAATCGTTTGAATCTAGGTATTATAGGCAGATACCACATCACTTTAGCAGGTGAACCATCTTTGTCTTCATCACCACTTTCAACAATTTTCTTTTTAAACTGCGATAAACCACATGTTGAACACACCTTCAGTGAAGCAAACTCGTCTCTGTATAGAACACAATCATTGGGGCATGTATGTATCTTTTGATATTTCAAACTCATTCGACATAAAATTTTCTTTGCCTCGTAATTATGAATAGGTAACGTGTTATTTTCTAGAAGCATCTCCTTTAGCAACTCCAACAATTTTGTGAAATTTTTATCGGTCCATCCATTCCTTGCTTTTAAACTGAACAATTTCAAAGTTGTCGACAATCGTGTAAAGTTAGCGCATCTTGGGTACAATTTTTCCTCAGAATCAGACTTAATAGAATCAAATAAATAAGCTTTTTCAAAATTTTCTTCCCCAACATCATGTACCATGTCTTCTAAATGATCATCCATCCATTGGTCTACATAATTTGTTCCTCGTGACGTCGTAGGCTTGTCTGATACTTTTCCATGTCAAGTCCAAAGTGTATAACTTCTCACTATATCGAAGATGAAAAGATGATCACGCATTGTGCCTAAGTCGTCACGTATTTGATTAAGACAACAAACATAAGGAGAAAAATATGTCCCATTAATAGAGATTGCGTGTTCTTAAGCATATTGCAAAAAGTCAGAAACCCCCTTTTCATACTCTTCACTGATGCGACGCTCATTCATCCAGCTTCAATCCATACTATTTTCGTAAAAAACTTCATCAATCTCAAACTTTTAATTCTCACAAGGTAAGGCCCTACCCATTCAAAAAAATTATTTTTCATAATTTCCTAACACGTATACGAAGAAGCCAAACATCATTAATTTGACAAAATTTCGACAAAATTTTGCATTGGTCTCTTAAGTACACAAAATGAAAGAGATCAGTCATGATCACAATCAAGTATGCATCTAGAGAACAATACAAATTACCTCAGTCGAAATTTCATCAAATTTATATATAAACCTCAATATGCACGTTATAGCGAACTATGAAAAATAATTATTTCAAATTGTTTGTTCGGACAATTCAAGATTTAATACAAACGATTAAAAATTTAATCATTTGTACTAGATCTCAAACGGAAACTAAGGTTCGCTCAAAATTGTAAAGTAAAATGATAATAAATCTCTACATACAAAATAACAATGCAACAATAATATTAAAAAATAAAAATAAAAGTAAAATTATTTTAACATGCAACATATCTAATAATAAATATAAATTTTATTCCAAATTTATTAATTATCATAAAATTTCAAATAAAAAAAATAAGCTAAAAAAATCAACAAAATACATGAAAATCATTTTAACATGGAATCTATCTTATAATAAATCTAAATTTTATTTTAAATATATCAAAAATCGTAATTTTTATAATAAAAAAATAAATCAAAAAAATATACAAAATAAACATACAGATGACAAGGATGCAGACAAAGGACGGTAGGCTACCGGCGAAAATAAGTTTCACGGTGCAAAAGAGGAAGAAAATCTAGCGTGAAATAGAGACCAAACAATTTTCAAACTAATTACTTCACTATGTTGTGTTTTTCTATATTCAACAGTAAATTACGAAACAAAGTGTTGAACAGTATTTAACCATAATCAATGATTAGATTAGGATATTTAGTGTTGAAAAAAATGAGTTTCAGCTATTCATACGTTGAAATCAGAACACCATCATTGTACGACTTGATAAGGCTTTCAAGAAATGAAAAAAATGAGCCTCTTTTGTGTGGACAGTAACAATTTTTCATTAAGTGTACAATATAGTTCTGTTTTGCAAGTTACATATCTTATCCCCAAAACTATAAACATGCAAGTTTTCCTTACCAAGAAAATCAAATCAAATCCTTTAAAGAAAACGTAAAAATATTTTCTTTTGAAAATGATTGTTTCACTAAGTCTTATTATTTTTGTATATTTTCAATTATTTAAAAAAAATCATTTTTATTTATCTAAATTGAAAATCTAGGAATAGTTAATGAAAGTAAAATGAAATCATAATTGATATTATTTTAAATTTAAATACAAATTTTAAATTTACTTTCTCATAAAACCACGTAATGAATGTGCTACAATGCCGGTCAACATACAATGTACTGCAACGAGTTACGATTACTTACTAGATATTATAAAAAGATTATTTTTTTATTGTATTATTATTAATTTTTGTTTAATTTAAAGAAATATTTTGTTTTGTTAATCTAACTTTCGTTATTTCTTAATCACTAATTATGTTGATATTTGAATGATTTTTTAAAATTTTATCAACTAGAATTATTAATGTTTGTAAATTTAATAAATATTTTGATTAAGATGATTTTTTATTAGATATTTTAATTTAAAATGTATATAATTATAATTTTTTTTCTAAATATTTGATGTAAGAAAAATAACTATTTTTTTAATATTAAATATTTGATAATATTAAGTTTTTTATTGTAATTTTTTATTATTTTATAAAAATAATTATTTAATATAAAAAACAATAAAAAGACAAATACAAAATATATATATATATATATATAACTTCCCTACGTCCAAGTTATGCTCTACGCTCTACCATGTGGTTTGTGGTTTGTGTTCGATACATTAATGAACCACCACTAAAGTGTTTTAAAAAATACATTACTAGAATTTGGCCTACAACATACCTTATCTTAAACAACATTTTACCCATGTTTGTCCAATACCCGCAAGATATGTTATATCACGTAGGATTTGTACTATTGAATTATATATATATATATATATATATATATATA
>Ga0209589_1011858_pt1 | contig 12073 bp, 3 predicted proteins | sample CowpeawhiteBW_FD_187525 | JGI IMG/M metagenome (GOLD analysis project Ga0209589, IMG submission 187525) | Root nodule microbial communities of legume samples collected from California USA - Cow pea white BW (SPAdes) (version 2) | ecosystem: Host-associated > Plants > Roots > Nodule | place: USA...
TATATTATTAATTTATTATTATCTTTTCTAATATTTCAAGTTTTATTTAATAAATTTAAAGAATATAAATATTTGATTTATATCGTGTAGATAGGTAAAAATATCAAATATTTAAAAATATTATTACTAGAATTAGTAAAGATGATCGAATATTAAAGAATATATCAACAAAATCAATTATTTATCTAAGTTAGTTCTTCAATTACAAATCATGATATTTGAAGAATATTTCAAAAATATAGAATCTCCAAATATATATATATATATATATATATATATATATATATATATATATATTTAGGATATTCAATTATAAAATTAAGTACAAATTGAGAGATCTACTCTAATAAAAATCTATCAATAAGAGGCTTGACAAGAATAAAAAACAAAAGTTAAAAGTTAATTATTGATGGTCCAATAACTTAAAAAAATGTATTAGATATATATAATTTATTTTATAATTACAGTTAAATTTTATAATATTTTTTATTATATCGGTAATAATGATAAGATATATAAATTTTAAATATATTATTTTGAATGTCATTAGCACCTGATAATTTGTCTTTAAGAAAATATATAGTTTTACTATTTTAGAATACACTATTAATTTATTCATCCCAACATTTACTTAAAATTAATTTAATAAAATTTGTGATATTAAATCTGCATAAACAGTTATTGTTTTTATTTTAAAAATAGAACGGCTGCATTTCGATGCCATATTAATTTTAAAAAATATTGAATATTTATATTTAAACTTTCCTATATATTAAGGACACTAATTGTGAGATAGTAAAAAAATATTAAATATTTCTTAAAAAAATAATAATTTAATTATGAAAATGCACGATTTAACGATAATTGAACAAGTCTCGTTCAAATCAACCACAAAAAACTTTATCCAGACTTTTTCAACTCATTAACCTTTACCAAGACTTACTTTGAGTCAATATCTTTTAGTCACACATTTCAGTTGTCAATCTCAGTTTTCTAGTACATCAGAATACTTTCTTAAGAGAATGACAAGTAAGAAATATAAATTTAAATAATATAATTATATATTAGTTATGAAGATTACAAATAATTCAGTGAATTCATAAAATTTATGTACATTTTTTAAAATTTTAATAATCTATCTGTGATTGTATGATTTAAATTATTGTTCAATCTTGTTTCTTTTATAATAATAATAATAATAAAGTATTTTCACATAAACATTATCAATGCTAATGAAAATAAATGAGTAGCAGAGCAGTGTTATTTTTTTTATAAGGTTTTGTTCATGTTTCCGTCTCAATTGGATTTTTAGATTTGAAGTCGTTTTAATTGAGTTTTTTTTATTTTTTAAATATGTATTAAATAAGTCATTTTCGTTATGTAGTGTCAAACAACATCAACATAGGTGTCATATCATGTGTTAGCTGTGTTTTTTTTCTTTTTTTCTAAATTTATATTTTTTTATAGAATAAAAAGAAATATATATATATATATATATATATATATATATATATATATATATATACTCTTCTAATATGTTTGTGACTTTAAATGCATAGTCCACATGACTAATTTAGTATGGGAAAATAAACACATACCAAAAAGCAGACCCATGTAAATTTTTTAATCTTAAATCCTAGAAAAAAAATGTTTTATTAGTTTTCATTAACATGAGAAATAAACTTTTGAGAAATTTTTGTACTCAGAATTTGAGTCTCAAATTTTTAACTTTAATGAAAGAGACCTTCAAAGTTTATAAAATTTCTACAATCTCCATTATTTTACTCTAAATTTGCATACTCCATTAATCACGCATCGACCATGATAGAAGGTCCAAAATGCAGTCAAGTCAAAAACCATCAAAGAAACAAAGCAGCGAATAGTAGGAACATGTAGATCGTTAAGAATTATGTAATCTCAGTAAACTAGCAGCAGCGAGATGAAAGCTATAATCACAAGGATTTTTAACCATACAAAATAAATCACTTTCATCCACTCTCCATCATATTGTATCTAACAACTCTATTGCAAGAGTAACTAGTGACGCTGAATCAATTGCTGCTTCTGCAATATTTCCAACCTAATACCAGATATTTCTCTGATCAATGATTGGTGTTTAAAGTCATTAAAACCAAATAAAACTTGTATAATATAATGTATAATATGCCCTGTTATCTTCATCACAGAACTAAGCCAAATATGGCTATGAAAAATTGCATAGTTCTGGTCACTTACCACTCCCAAATTATTGGTTCAACTAATGAACTGCATCTGGCTGGTTCTCTGGCAAAGCCTCCCGAAATGCTGGGATTTCATTATATGCCTCATGTAATCTTGATAGAGTAGGGAATTCCTTCTGTTTGAACAAGAAAAGGAATAAAGATATATGAATCCAGACAGTTATATGAACTAAGATTTTGTATCATGAAAATACCATATGTATGTATGGAAAACGATAAAATATGAAAATATTTTACACAATGAGTTTCGTCTTGATAAAGTGTAAGTTTGAAAAATCTAACAGTATCAACTGAGGATTTAATCAGTATGGAGTAACAGTATAATACTTTTTTACACTCGTCCAATTATGGGCTGTTATCTGTGGTAAGATTATAGTTATGAACAACAGAGAAATCTTACTACTAGAGAACCATATTAAGTTTGGGAATATCACTGGCATAACTTGGAGGACGTTGAAGGGTGAGTATTAAAAAATGAAGGCAGAGAAGATCACATCACACACTTTTATCAATGAAGCTATCGTAATGATACCAAAGTAACTCAATTAAAACATCTTTTTATCACACTCTATTCCGCACCAAAATGGTAGAGACCGAATCATGGACAGAATAATACCATGTCAACGTTGAATCTCTGGATTGCTGTATCTAACTGAGGTGCTAAAAACAAATCTGCCTGCAAACCATAATCATTTCTCTGTTATATTATAAATAGAGATGTGGAACATGCAACTGAAAAGTATACTCTGACAAAGATACAGAACAAGACAGAAAAAAGGAAGAAGCAGTGCATGCCGATTGATTTTCTTTATCCTTTCTCATTCTCTCTAGCTTCTCATCTTGTATAAAAATCTGATTTCATATCTCATCTTCTTCAAGATCGGATCATAACTTATGGATAGTTGTGAGATAGGGAGCAAATCCACCCAATTAGATTTGGAAACAGAGTAAGATAATTTTTGCTCTAAAATCCCTATGATTTCCACATTCTTCCTTAGTTGTATAATTGAGAACTTTGATTATTCTCAACTAACCTTTAAATTGTTTGTAATTTGTGTTTTTGTTATTTTGGAATTAAAGGCTTCTGGGTGCAAAGGTTTTTCGAGACCTTGTTCTTGATCCTTTCGTGGATTTCAATTCAGTTCAAGGTAACACGGGAGTTATTACTTAGTTTTGTTTTAATTGGATGTGTAAATGTTGATATACATTGAAGATGTGTTGTTGATATTAATGAAAGTTGTATTTTTGGATGTTAGCTTCATAATGGCTTTTAAATCACCTAAACAGCAGGTCAAAAACTGTTTGTGAGTAAAGGTCAAGCTATCAGATTTAGTTGAAGTTGTTATAACTTTTTAACTTTTAAATAAGTAAATGTTATTTTTTACAACTTGAAGACTTCATATTCTCTTAGCTTTCTTATAAGTCATATTTAAGTTTGTTTGGATGAGTAGAACTTAGTATAAATTGCTATCTTTAACTATTATCGTGGAATGATTTATGTTTTATGAATTGTTTGTGTTTTGTTGGGATACCCTGCTGTGATTGTATTGGATAAGCAGGGGATGATGCAGGTATTGATGGAAACTCTGAGCATTATTAAGGTAGTTATGCATCAACATTAGCACACACATACGTATATTGGCTTATGTATTTTTTTTTTCAGCGGAATATTGGCTTATGTATTAAGTTGTTTTACAAAACCTTTGTTGGTAAAAGCTTAAACTATGTTGGATTTATTATCAGATTAGTGGATTTTTTTTTTGTGTCTTTTGAGTTAAGTTTTTAAGGGTGTAACATTGTCATTTTCAGAAATTTGTGTTGACTTTTTAGTTAAAAATGTGCTCCAAAGCATAAGTAGAAATGTTACATTACAGCAGGTGGGCATGCAAAGCAAGTGAAGATTTTTATTTTTTAGGTTATCGGACCTTGGAAAAGAAGAAAAGTTATGATATTAAACTCCATTAACATACCAGGAAAATTTCATCTCCAGTTGCATATCTTCCTGCATGGTCTTTCAACAGTTTTTCAAGTGCTGAAACACATGTACAATAGCATTTCAGTATTTAATTAATCCTAATCCACAACACTCCATTAAATGGCTCAAAATATTGCATTTTTTTGTGTTAAATTTCGTATTAGCCAAAGGGTGATATATACTTGTATACACACACAGAGAGCAGGACCCTAGAAGTTTAAAAGGCATAATTTGGAGCATTGCCCCAACCCTTCACCCTTCACCGAAAAAATAAAATGCAAATGTACAACAAGACCCCAAATCAAACTAGTGGTGATATTATCTCTACAAAGAGATAAGCTAAGTAACAACCTCAGCCATTATTCTTGGATAACAAGCTAGCTTGTAAAGTAAACAGAGTTACACAGCTGGAAAAACAGGAACAAAACAATCTTATATGTTCTTATCCTCTTAATTGGAATTTCATTCTTGTATATTGAGCTGAGTTTTAGTTACTGTAGTTAGTTTTTTGTCAATAACAGGAACAAAACAATCTTATGTGTTCTTATCCTCTTAATTGGAATTTCATTCTTGTATATTGAGCTGAGTTTTAGTTACTGTAGTTAGTTTTTTGTCAATAAGCGTTAGCTTAAATAATTTTCAGTCTCTAATATATGATTGATCTTTGGTTTGAACACTCAATAGATTTTTCTTTCAAATTGGATATGTGGTAAAGTAAACATTTTGATTTCAGTTCTTAAATGAACTATTTAATTTTTATTTCATTTTTTGCTTTAAGTTTCTAAAATAATTTTATTTTTTTCTTTCAGTTTCTCAAAATGATTTTTATCATAACAATAGATATTTTTGCATCATATGGTGATGTATAATATAGGGAATGGAAGAGACTTGTTCACTCAAAATGATGAGACACATGGATAAATTTAACTATAACTAATAGAACTGATACAGATAATATAAAAGACTTAAACCACAATGGTTAATTTATTAAGTACCCAATTTAAATGAAATTGTTATTGATAGAAGGGATTGAATAATCTGAAAGCATAGTGAAAGGATCTCAACTTATTTCATATGACTAGAGAAACTGAGAAATGAATTCTGCATTCATAATTGAAAGCAATGGTGCAATGGTTCCTTAGATAGATAATGAACTTGGCATAATACTTGACAGAGTAAATGAACTCAGAAATCCAAACTTTAAGAATACGGACAGAATGTCTTACAGTTGAAATGTTGGAATTAACTAACACAGGGAAGAACTTTTCCCTTAAGTTTTGAGCAGGCAACTTAATGAAACTGACACGAAAAACCTTTTCCAATTAAACTGTAAAGTGATGGTGAACAAGTTAGAGAAAACCTCACCCATAAAGCCTTTTCCTATTACACGTTGGGTCCAAGGAAGTTTTTCATCAGGGCCGATTTTTTCCCCTATATACTTCTGCAAATACAAAAGGACCAAAATAAATAATACATGATATACACCCTTGCGTCGTGATAAAGTTGCTTCAAGAAAAGAAATAAACGAACAATAATGTGTAACATCTAGATACGCTTAACTGATCAATAAAAAAGAAAAAAGCACTTAAAATGTACCACAACAGTATAGTTTTGAAAAGGTTGTATGGACGAGGAAACAATGGTGACAGCCTGTGAATGTGGATGAAAGTATTAGAAGAGATGGCATGTGATATAGAATTCAAAGTTGAAACGAATCAAGTAATAATATTGTACCTGGAAATTGATTGCTCTTTTGAGAATGTCATGAGGCAGCAAAGGAGGGTGAGGATACTTATCTTCCAAGTACTGCATGTGAAAAATAAAAATGAGACAATGGAAAAGAAATGAGGAATCACTCACTCCGTCACTCACTTACCATAATAATGGCAAAGGAGTCAAAAATTACTGAATCGCCATCCACCAGCACAGGGACAAATCCAATAGGGTTGTGCTTGAGAAACTCTAAACACAGGTCAAAGGAAAAAGAAGAAGGTCACAAAGAGGGAACTGAATTTATCAGCACAACTCAACTTACAATTTTGGTAGAACAGAAAAGAAAGAACCAAACAAACCGGGCTCGGAAAATGTGGTGACTGTTTGATAATCGTAAGGTAATCCTAAATAGAAGAAAAAAAATGGGAAGGTGAGACATTTGGAAGATAGGAAGTAAGAGAGTAAGAGGGTAGTGATGAGTGAGTTGACCTTTGATGTTGAGAGCAAATCGGACTCGGAAGGAACAGGAGCTTATCCAGTGTGAATACAGCTTCAGCTTATTCTCAGAGGCCTCCTCATCAAACATGAAATATGCACAAACAAAGAATAAAAGGGTAAAGAAAAAAAGAAAAGCAAGTTGGTGTGGTGGCTTAATGCCATTACATAGTTCCATACCCTACCATGTCAGTACCACCAATGAAGCTCAGTCGCAGGCTAAACCCTCCGCTGCTGTTAGTATTTCCGCACTACTAACCCTGTTTGACTTATTTGCATCAACTTGCACATGGAAATTATATACAATACTGTGATGTGAGTCAAGTCTCTTGTTTGTTTTTCACCGCACAAGTTCAAGTATTGACATCAGCAGTGACACTTCTTCACATCAGCAGTGACACATACAGGTTCATTTTGTGATTATACAAGAATTCTTCTTGTAATAATCATTTTCATGTTTGTTACGGGGAGAAAAAAAAAGTATCAAACATGAAACATTTGTAAAGTGGTACCGTTTTCAATAAAGTATTTGATATGATTTGGATAAGTTTTATATACTCTTTAAGAACTAATATTATAATAGATTAAAGACTTCATCCGAAATGCTGAATTTGATTTATTTGTGATCAGATCGAAGGTTTTGTCGGACAAACCCTAAAGCTTAGACAAATTAAAACTTTTACTGACACGTGCATGAGTCTTGTTAGACTTCATCCTTGTTTCATAAAATTCTAACACTATGGACAGATCGAAGGTTTTGTTTGACGCGATTAACCCAACAAATTGTACAAGACAAAGTGAGCTTGGAGCCTCGCGTGACAATAGTGGGGAACTTTGAAGAAAGACAAAATAGATTTAAGAAAGTGGTGCTTACATGGAGGTTTTGTAAAGTCGTCAGACGAGTTGCACTGATAAAATGAAAACTCTACGATATTGATAAATCCACTGATAAATGAAAACTTCCTAAACTTTTGTAGATAGCGTTCGGCCTAAGTTTTTTTTTTTTTTTTTTGTGGGGTAATGCAAACTTCAGTTTTCGCATTTCTTATATAAAAAGAAAAAAAAATCTGATACAGAATATTATAAATATTATGGACACTTCTTTACTTACATTTAAATTTTTACTTATTAGTGTTACTTTTTACTAATATTTAAATTTTACTTTAACAATATATATTTTTACTTAATTCTTTATAGTACCAAGATAAAACTTTTAATATAATTAGAGAAAATAGATACAATATATAAGTTTTCTGTCATTATTTTTTGAGATACGAATTTGATATCACTTTTGCTATCATACACACTGAAAAAACAAGAAGCTTCTAATCTGATAAAATAATTGTAGATGATGTCCTTAAAGAATTTTGTACAAAACATGGGTCAAGTTGTTGAATTTTTTATTTTTTTATTTTTTTTTAATTTACCCAAAGTTTTGTAACTGTTAAAAAAACGTTACTAAACAGTTTCAATTACCTAAAGCAATAACCAAATGATATAATGTTATTCCAATTCTAACCTGTTTCTCGGTTATGTTAAACAGATTAAAACACAACTAAGAAAGCATAAAAGATAGCAATTTCAAATGATGTATAGTTATAACATATTTGATGATATAGTCAATCATAGAAGATAAAACAGATGTAGAGGATATGAAATTCACTCCTGCTATTAATCCCACAACAATAAAGTGTTCATTATTTTCAATGGAATGTCCTAATTAATACATTAAGTACCTGTGTGTCACCTTCACGATCTAGGTACGTGACACTTACTTTAAATATGTATGATTTTCAAAGGAATGCACTGAACTTCAGATGCATAAAAGTAACATTTTTTAGAAGAAAAACGTTTTACAAATTTCAACCAACATTCTAAGAAAACGTAAAATGAAGACTTTTAATTTCTTCCAACCATGCACAATTGGAGTCAGTCTGACATAACTAATGAGAGAATAAAGGGAATGGCGAGGTTTATGGTTGGTGCAGTGACACATGTCATAAGCTTGTGTTCTCCATTCTCACATTCACATAATATGAAAATGACATCATTCTAATGCATGACTAGGACTTCACCCCATAAATCCACTTTTGACTGCGTAAGGGTTGAATAATATGTTGAACCTAATCTCCAGAACTTACAAAGTGAGTTTTAAAATTGGTTCATTGTTAAAAAACCATCATTCTCATAAGCTCAAACTTTTTTGAAACATTGATTTAACGTAAAACATGATCATTAAGATTTGGAACTAAAGATAATATAACACTTTACGGACATACAATATAACCCAAATCAAAATATCTCTTGAACTACACAGGATGTGTGATACAACAAGATGTGGTAACCTTATTACTGAGTATCTTTTTATACCTTAATAACAACAAATTCAACCGGATGACAAATCCCTGCTGCAACTTCCCCTATTAATATCAGATCAAATTTCCTGAGAACAATAAATTAAAATAGTTTGAAATTAAAAACTGCTACCCAAATAAAAGGAGGGACACCCAAAATTAGTATGATATAAAAGCCTTAATAATAATTTTTGTTTGAAGTACTCAATAATATTTTTTGAAATTGAACTTTGAATAAATTACAAAATTTTAGTTTAAGGCCAAAATAAATATTTATTAATCCTTCCAATATTTTTAAATTTTCTTTTATTTGCTCAACGTATCTTTATCATGACAACCAATGTGCCACGTCAGTATAAGTGACAGAAGATACTTAATGTATATCATTCTTCAATACTCTAGATCATATGAATCGCTACTAATGAACTCCTGAATAGTAAAACCGATGGACATTAAAGAAGAGACTTAAATCAAAATGTTTAATCTATTAGGTATCCAAATCGAAAAATAAAAATAAAAATTAGGTTCTCCAAAAAAATCAGTCACATTGAAAATCTGGAATTTAATTAGGCCTAATATATACGGTTCAAATAATAAATGGAGGTTATAAAAGTTTTCTAAAGTTCGTTAGAGATTGATTACCGGTCCCAAATTATTGGTTGAACTAGTGTACTGCATCTGGCTGGTTCTCTGGTAGAGCCTCCTGGAATGCGGGGATCTCACTATATGTCTCATGCAATCTTGACAAAACAGGGAACTCGTTCTGCTTGGACAATAAAGAGCAAATAAGTTGTCACAATAAAAATATTCAACAAACAATAAAAAAATTTGCAAACAAACAAAAGTTGTAAATTTTAAAATTTATAATCGATATCATGTCAATAAAATGGGACCGTAGATGAAGAAGAAACAATTCAAAGAGAAGATGAGAACTTGGAAGGATAAGAATCACCTCAAGAAGTCACTATTAGGGACATGACCAAAGAAATAGAAGAGAAGTACATGGGAAGAATAACTAAAAGAAGAATGAAGGAACCAGAAGAAGAAATTAGGAAGTATAACATGATTTGTAATTTTTAGAAAAATGACGAAAACGTATTTTACAAGTTTCTAGAGAGTTCTAAACATTTATATAAATTTTTAGAATTTTATAAAATATTCTAAGGTGGAACAAAGTGGAAAGATGCATGAACTCACCTAATCACATCATTAATGGGGAAGTTACCCAAATTCCTGAATTTAACCACATTAATGAGAAAATTATGCAAGTTCATGAACTTAACCACATCGACTTCCTCCTTAGATCACCATCATGCATATTCAGCCAAGTAAGATTCATTAGACTTGCATAGGTTTGCTTTGCTTCATTAACACTTTTACAAATGCTTCTTTAACCCTTCAACACTATAGAGTTTCCTCTCTACTCCTCATATATTGACTAGTTCTACCCAAATTTGAAGTCCTACAATTATCACATCCTCCAGATGCTTCAAGTACCAGTTTTAGTTTTATGAAATTGGCTGCAAGTATTGTAGCAACCAATGTGTTGTTAAAGCGAGAAATTCATGTATTTTTGAGAAATACTACTGTCAAACAGATCTGAACAAACAGAGACCAAAGACAGAATACTACCATTGGGATGTCGAATCTTTTAAATGCTGTATGTAACTGAGGTGCTAAAAATACGTCTGCCTGCAAATGGTAATCATCCTGTTAGATTATAATTTTTAAATAACTATGATGTGCAAGCAACATTATGCTAAAAACTATATTCCAAAAGAAGATAACAACTTGGTGCTTGTTTAAAATAGTTAATGCTGTTCATTTTCAAAGTGTTGTGATGATTGACTTTGAGTTTGGAGTTCAATCGCATTGTAATAATGATCCAACATATTAGAGCTAGAACTGTCAAAATGGACCAAAGCTCGTGAGTCAATCCGGCTCACCCCGAATTCAAGCCAGGTTTGGGTAAGAAAATTGCAAATTTTAGTACGAACCGAAATCAAACCCAACCAACTAAGAAATCCGCTCACCAACATGTGACAAAAAAAAATTAAAGAACACCCTAAAGTGGCCCAACAACAGCACAACACAACTAAAAAAATGGGATGGGGGAAATATACATGGCAGGGGTCCGTTCTCCTCCCCAGCTCTTCTCTCCTTCAGCTCTTTTCTCTCAAAATCAAAATCTCTCACTTCACGGGTTATTTTCTCCCTCTACTATAGGGTTATTGACTTTCCACCGCCTATTACTGCACCTACCACCTCCCGTCACTCCACTCTTCATTGCCTGATGTTGCTGAATTACATTATTCTTCCAGCTTATTTCATATCACTGCCAGCAACGCTGCACATCAAATTATTTATTATTTAATCTTTCACTGTTATTAGTTAAGTTAAGATTTCTTTTTATTGTAGATGAGAATAAAAAAGATGCTTCAGGATATGAATGTGTTTTGAATTTCTCCATTCAAGACTCTAACTCTGATGTTAAAGAAAGACAGGGGACATAAATGATTTGATGTTAGATAGTAATTTGTATTTTTATGATCTTGAATCGTATGAGTTTAAGTTTTAAGATGATTTAGATTTTATTTGGATGTTATTTAGAAGTATCGTTTAGTGTTTGTGTTTGGTATGCACGTTATTATGATGTTTAGAAGTATCATTTGCAGGTATTTATATATACACACACATACATATGGCATGGCTGTTTTATATATATTAACATATGATGATTTATTTGTCACCGTTATTTTAAATATATTAACATATGATGATTGATTTGTCATGGTTATTCCATTGATTTGGAATTTGGCTCCGATTTTCATATTAGAAAAAAAAAAGTAGATTGAAGAGAAAAACAACAAAACTAGAAAGTTGCAATTTTATTTTCTTTTAAATTGAGTGAGTCACGTGGTTAATCCGCCAAACGGTGATGGGCTGGGAATGGCTCTTTTTTCTGAAGCTCACTGAAAAGTGAGTTGGCCCATTTAACCCGCTAAACTGTGATGATTTGGCAGAGCTCAGTTTTCAGAAGCTCACTCATAAGTGAACCAGGTTGGTTTGGTCTACCAAGTGGCAAACACATGGTGGCTACTACAGGTAACCCATTGATAATGTTAATTTTTACCATTATCCAAGCTATATTTCATTAGCAAAATCATCTTTTCCAAAGCTTTTAACCTACTTAATCCTCAATTTTACCTTACTTTTGTAAATAAATACATTTTGGGTTACATTTATCTAAATATACCACTAATCCCCATTTTTTGTGTCCTTTTTGTAGATGGGAA
>Ga0209589_1011860_pt1 | contig 12072 bp, 8 predicted proteins | sample CowpeawhiteBW_FD_187525 | JGI IMG/M metagenome (GOLD analysis project Ga0209589, IMG submission 187525) | Root nodule microbial communities of legume samples collected from California USA - Cow pea white BW (SPAdes) (version 2) | ecosystem: Host-associated > Plants > Roots > Nodule | place: USA...
ATATATATATATATATATATATATATATATATATATATATATATATTATTAAATTAAATGGATAAGCAATAATTACTACTTATTCACCTGTATTTATTTCCCGTTATTTTTACTTAGCACTCCATAGTTATTTCGAAATTCCTTTTTGGATTTTTTTCAGATTATCTGATTCAGGACTTTTCCTCATTTAGAAATTTGGTTTTAGATTTATAAAAGTTGGTTTCAGAAATTCAGTTAAGAATTTTCCAGGATTATGAAATTCAACTTTGGAGTCTCCAAAATTTATTTTGTAATATATATTAATTTATTATAAATAATTTATTATAATTTAAAATTGATAGTTTGATTAAAATTTGAAATCAAAAAGTATATTTAATTTAATATTTATAAATAAGTTAGGAGTAAATATAATAATAGGAAAATTATGATTATAATATATTGAGATTATAGTTCTCTTTTTTTTTGTAAAATTATATTTGAGAGATGTATATTTGTGAGACCCTTTTTCTTTTTATTTCTGTTCTAATAAGGTTTGGGCCTAGCTTGGTTAGAGGCCTAAGATCAGTCCACTTGAGGTCCTATGATCCCCTCTCAGCCACTTACCTCTTTCATTCTGTTTATTTTCGCAAGATAGTCCCCTCTCTTACTCCCTCTCTTTTTTCTATCAGAGAGTTCTGTTAGGGTTTGATCCAGATTCTTCTCGGAGTTAGCATAATGTCATTCCTCCATGTATGCATTAAAACCTTGTTTTCTTTTCGCTTGTTTCTATTCCTAAGCTTTGGTCTCACATAGTCATTGTCAAGGTCTCATTTTCGTACTCCATCGTTTATTTTCAGCTTCTGAAGCTACTGTTGTACTGTGGTGAGCCTTGTTAGAGCTTTTTTGCGATGCAGTTCTCTTTTTTCAAGTAAGGGAGGCTAGGGTTTTACGTTTCTAATTTATTTTGCTTGTTTTTAGTTCTGTTTCGTGTTTCTGATGATTGTGTGGTGCTTATGATGGTATGAAAATACATTGTGTGTTGTTCTGGGTGAGTTTCTGGTTTTGCATGCGTAGAACAATGGGGGAGAATTGGTATTTTCGCCCAAGCGAGATGGTTTTGCTTAGGTGAGAATAGCAGAAGCTCACCCTGGTTTATGCTCAAGCTCGAGCTCTCGTTCAGGCAGAGAGTCTACATTTTGAGCGAAGAATCATATCGCTCAGGCGAGGGATCTTGCCTAAGCGAGAACTCGTAGAGCCTTCCAGTGCTCTCTATTTGTAGTCTCGCCTAAGCGAGAGCCTGTAGCTTGAGCGAGAAAACTTCTCTCGCCTGAGCGAGGGCTCCTAGCTTGAGTGAAATTGGTCAGGGACGTGCTCCAACGCTATTCTCTTCTGTGTTTTGGGTGTTTGGGTTGCATGATTGAAGGATTTATTGTAAAAGCTTGAAGTATGATGTTGCATATGTTTAATGGGATGAAATGGGGTTGTTATATGTTGTGTTTGGCATGAAATGAAATATGGATGGGTTGGTTGGTTGAGCATTGACATGAAATTATAATGCTTGAGATAAAAGTTGTGGTTATGGTGTGAGGAACATGAATCTGGTGTGAGATAAACGTAATTCCACGAGTCACGTGTGGAGATCTCATGGTGGTGTCCAGTGTATATAATTAGATAATGATTCAAGTAAAGATTGCATCCCGAAGTTCTAAAGAATCAGTTAGTTTCACATAGAGCAGACTGATTCAAGTGGTGAGAGTAGCGGGAGGCCCTAGTCTTTGGTAGGATAATGGCCTTAGATGTTTGAAGGCTAACCTTGTGTGATAGGGTGAAACCCATGGCAATGGCTTTGCAGAGTAGTAGAGGCCACCACAAGTGCAAATATCTAATGAATCTGATCTTATTATATGTATTCGGATTATTGAGTCATAATGTCCTATTTGTTTGCTATCACATGTTGAATGCCTATTGTGTTGCCTGTTTGGAGAACTGTTTAATATTACTTGCTAAATGCCATGTTGAAATTATTTTTACACTAGCTTACCTTTTTCGTTGTGTCTGTTCTTTGCTTTGTTTTCTCTTTTGCGATGATCACCTTATTGGTGTGATCAGATGGGGGAATACCTAAAGATAGATCGGTAGGTGGTGACGCTGCTGTGTAGTTTGGAAATGTTAGCTATGGCTCTTATGAGCAGCCTTAAGGCACCAATGCCTTTGTAATTTCATTGCTCTAAGAGCAGTCTTTTGCAAAACTGTTGCACTTAGTGTTCTTGTTCATGGCATTGTGTAGTGCCTTTGCTTTTCTTTTCGGTATACTTGGATGATTGTAAAATCCTTTATACTATATGGCTTGTGCTCTACTTTTACTATAATTATGCGACTTTCATTTAATATATTTATTCTATATTAAATGGGATGTCACAATATTTATTTGATTAAAATAATTTATGTTGTAAATTTTGGTGTAATGAATTAGAAAAATAAAATAAAATAATGATTATGAGTGAAATTATTTGTAAAGGATTTTAATGTAAAGTCAAAATTAAGAATATGAATTTGTAAAATATTTAAGGATGGATTTAAGGGGACAACCTAATTGCTCCAAAAAATATTTCTTTAATTTTTTTTCTATATATATTTAAATTTAAATTTTTATATTTTTTTAAATAATTTTTTTATAAATAAACCTAAATGTTTTTTCTCGCGCTGAGTTCATTCTAAAAGAAATTATCAACATGTTCTATTACAGAATCAAGACATATTGACAAATTCTTTTATTTTTAACCTTAATTCCCAAATTACAACCAAAGGATTTCATGTTTGTACTCTAAGATTCGCAACTCTCGTGATTGCAACTCGTGTTCAGCGGGTTAGCCCACCCACAACGGTGGATCTTAGAAGGCATTTAGGGAGGCTATGGCCCCACCAACTTTTTTTTAATTTTTTAAAAATAATTTTAAATTGATTTTTATTTTATCATAAAATATAATATGTAATGTTAATAAATAATAAAATATAAAATTAAATATGATGAATAATAATAAAATTTATTGAGATATTTTTCTTATTCTCTTTCATTTTAAGTTTCTCACATATTATATTCATTACTACTCTTGGATATTTTATTTTGTTTTTTGTTTTGAAAAAGAAATAGAAAGTTATACACAAATTTATTCTCCTCACTCTCATTTATCATCAGTTCTTTTTCATTCTCTAACAAAAAATATAACTCTCTTTTGTCTATTGATAGTGAAATATTAATTTGATATTTAATATTTTTTTCATCATGAGTTCTTTGTATATTTACTTTTTTTATAAAGAAAGAGAAGTTATGTACTATATGTTTTTTCATAATCATTTTTTAGATGTGAATTGATTAACATAAATATTTTTTAGTAATTATGTCTCTTAATATTTTTATTGGATATTGATAAATTATTGTTTAGTTTTCATTTTTTTTTAAATAGGTAAATTGATGAAGAATAAAATAACAGATTCATTTTTTTAAGCGATGAAAAGAAAGATATTCGTGAAGATTAAAACAATAACTTCTTCACCTATTTTCATGGATGATACTAAGGATTCAAGTGTTAAATTGAGAAAATCTTATTAAAATTCAAGGAATTATAGGTGGGAAGTTTCATATTAATTATTTAGAATTATAAGTGGAAAGTTTGATATTAATTCTTTAAAATTTATTCTCAAATATAGAGTGTTTTATATTAACGGTGTTAGAAAAAAAATAAAAAAAAAATAAAATTGATGAATATTTTAACCAAATTGATAAAAAAATAATATTAAGACCAAATTAAAAAAATTGAACGAATATCGAGATCAAATCAATATATGTTCAATACCATTTTTATTTGTTAAGATGTTGCTCCTTATCTTCTCTTTACATAAACAAAAATGAATTTACGGGCTAGCCCGCGTTATACGAGCCTTATGTGGGTCGGGCCTAAACGAGTCGGACCAGACCGCATTGCCACCTCTAACATTACATGTAATGAGTATAGCAATACACATTAGATGAGTGGATCCATATACTAATTAGACGAGTCTAACATTAGATATTAGATGAATTTGTCAATGCACTGATGATAAGAGTCTAATAATATATACAAGTTAGGCCAATATATCCATACACGATTTGTATTTATAACAAATATATTCTATGTATTTTTGCACAGTCTATCATTTGTATTTTTAGATAGTTCACTCTATATTTTTTAACATGTTATATCCTTTATATTTTTACAAAATTTACTCTTTACAAATTTACATATATATATATATATATATATATATATATATATATATATATATATATATATATATATATATATATATATATAAACTTATGAATAATTTTCACAATTCTATTCAAAATTTAATTATAAACTTAAAAATATAATTATTGTTTCCAAATAATTTTAAATATAATATATATTTAAATATTTTTTAATATATAATATATATTTACTAATATAAAAAACACACAAAGAAAAATCAACTCGTGCATAGTTTAAAACTAGTTTATTCCTAAAAGATATTAGAAGTTATTTTACCCTTTTATCCATTTATTTTATTTTTAAACTTATTTGTCCTCAACATATGCAAAAAATAATTTTAAAGATTTTTTATCTTTTATAATAAAAAAAGTACTTCTCTTAATGTTTGTTTTAGACACATTGTTAATTACCATCTTTAAGAGTTGTTTGTCTAACATATTTTTAATATCTTTATTATTAATGAATAACTTATATTTAGAGTACTATTTTTTTATAATATTTTTTTCATTTTAAATTTTATTTTTTTATGATTTGTAATTACTTGATCGTTTAATAAAATCAAATTTTGATCAACATATTTAACTTATATTTCTTAAAATAATATTACTATTTTAAAACTCATATATTTTTATCAACCACAAATTATCTGCACTATATATCATAATTGTATCTCAAAAAACTATTTTACTTTTTTATTCATTAATACAATGTACTTTATATTGTGGTCTGTATATTAGACGCACATCGATCAGACAAGTGTAATAATATAACAAAGAAATGTTAAAAGTATTGCTGCTCTCGCATGGCCCTCAAGAAGAAGGGGTATTGGAGTCCCTGAGTCCCCTTCTCTTGCTGTTTTCTTGGGAAAGATGAACAGTGGTGACGAATTCAGGAGTGGGCACATACGACTCCACAGCGATCTCGTGGGCTTCCTCAGCTTGAGCATTCAGAAAGTCATCGAATTCAGCAATGCCAGCCTCAAGGCGTGGCATGGTGATGGCCAAAGTGATGAAAAGAATGAAGACAACCTTTGCAGCACTTCCTCCCATGTTTTTTTTTTTTTTTGTTTTTTTGGCAAGGTTGTTCAAGGTTTAGGGATTTCTGTTGAAGCTCAGAGAATCCAACAAATACCTTTTACAACCCTGTGCCGAGGAGGAGAGATTATTGATTATTTTATGGCTTGTGACATATTGGTTTATGAGTTCATCCCTTTTATACCACACAAATCCTTAACAGAACAATGGTAATCCTTCAATGGTGGGGTGTGATTCCATTTTCAGCAACCGAGAGTTGTGGTTTGCCGATAGTTCTGTTACCACAAAACTGGAAAAGAGAAACAATTATTTGTTAACTACGATCAAGTATTAAAATTACAATAAATTTCTTGTTGTTTTTAATTAGGGTTAAATGTGTTTTTATCTTTTAACTTTTACTAAAAATTGAAATTAGTTCTTCTTTGAAACTTTGACCCAATTTAGTCCCTCAACTTTTACCTACGATGAATTTAGTTATTTTAATCAATTTTTGTTAATTTTATTTAAAGTTTTAAACGTATTTCATGATAGTATTTGACTTAATATTTAAGTGAAAATGTGTCAAAATGATGTAAATAACTCAAATATTATCATGAAATGTATTTGAAATGTCAACAAAACTTATCGAAATTTGGTTAAAAGGATTAAATCCATACATTTTGTAAGTTTGGGAACTAAATTGGTCTAAAGTCTCAAAAAGGCACTAATTCCAATTATCACCGAAAGTTAAGGGACAAAAATATTAACCATTTTAATTATTATATTATTTACTTTGAATGGTTATTTTCAGATTATATAAATAATATTAATTGAATAAATTTATATATTAATTATTGGTTATAAAATTTTAATCGCCCACACACTTTATGCGAGCTGTAAACACTGGCCCGCCCCGCATACTCCTTGGCCCGTAAGCCCGCGGGTTGACCCGCTTTTTTTTTAATTTTTTTTTTAATTTTTATGATAAAAATTTCAATGTTTAAAAATTGGGAAACTTTAAGAAGTTCACAAAATTAAGTAAAGACTTTGGGGAATTAGATGATAAATTGATAATTTAACATTTTCATCATATTCATACTATGACATACACAATGTATTCTTTAAATTTTAGCACATTAAAAAATACATAATACTTGTCTTTTCCAGTTATACAAGAATTTGAATGCAAGAGTTCATAAAAAAGTAATTAATAATTTTTTTTTTTAATTTTATTCGGGCTTGCGGGCCGGCCCACGCGGGCTGGAGGCTTATGCGCGACACGACTAATAAGAGAATTGATAGAAATTTATAATATGTATTAATAGACTCATATAATATGTGTATAAATAAACTTGTCCAATGTATATTGTTAAACTCTTTTAATTAACGTATGGACAAACTCATATAATGTGTGTTGCAAGACTCGTTTAATGGATGAACTCACCTAATGCGTATTCTTAGGCTTGTCTAATTGTTACATGAAATGACTTGTTTTATGTTTTATGCATAAAATACTTGTCTAATTAGTGCATGGATAAACTAGGGATGTCAACGGGTGTATGGGTAGTAGCTCACCCACTGGATAAATATTCATCTCGTACCCGTATCCATATCCATGCGCGTATCCATTATGCGGTACCCATATATTTGTTTAATATCCATGAATATCCATGAATATCCACGGGTACCTGCAGATATTTACAAAAGAAAAGTTTTATATTTAACAACATCTTTTAACTATAAATTCAAATAAAAATACATGCATAACATTCATATATTTCAAACAAAGTGCAAATATTTCATTTAAATAGTGTTGAATGATAATTTACAAAGAAATGAAGATTTTTTAAAATCAATTGACAAAAAACAACTCATTCAATATCAATGTGTTAATGTTTTAATCATGTTTTTTTTAATTTTTTTTTAATTTAAATTAGAGTATAACGGGTACGGGTATCCACGAGTACGAATACTATGATACCCGTACCCGCTCCGTTAACATGCGGGTATAAAAAAATACTCGTACCCATTACCCGCAGGTATCCATTTATAATATCTATTTCTTACCTGTTGCGGGTTTTATTTGCGGATACCCGCACGTACGAATTTTTTTGACACTCTTAGGATAAAAACATCTAATGGTATTTTTAAAGTCGTCCAATTAGTGTATGAACAAATTCGTCTAATGTATATTACAAGATTCATCTAATTAGTGAATGAACATACTCTCTAATGTTTATTAATAGACTCGTATGATTTGTGTATGAAAAAGCTTGTCTAATGTATATTGTTAGACTCGTCTAATGAATATATGAATTAGTTGTCTAATGTGTATTGCTAGATTGGTTCGATCAATTCATCGACAACTCATCTAATCAAATTATGTGTAAACTTATCTAACCAACGTATGGAATGACTCGTCTAATATCTTTTTGTCATACTCTTCTACTTGGTGTATCCACTGTCTCGTCTAATGTGTATTGTTAGACTCGTGTAATATTTTTTGCTATACTCATTTAATAAGTATATGGAAAGACTTATCTAATGTATATTTCTAGACTCATCTAATCAATGCATCCACAAATTCTTCTTATATGTATTGTTAGACTTGTCTCATAAGTATATGGACACACTCGTATAATGTGTATAGCTAGACTTGTCTAATCATTGTATGTCCAGACCCATCTAATGTGTATTGCAAGACTCGTCTAATCATTGAGTGGACAAACTTGTCTAATTTGTATTAATAGACTTGTCTAATTTTTGAATGAAAAGACTTATCTAATGTATTTTGCTAAACTCATCTTATCAGTGTATGCACAAATTGGTCTGGTGTTTGTTGATAGACTCGTATAATCAATGTATAAACAAACTTGTCTAACGAGTATTCTTAGACTCATTTAACCAATGTATTAAATGAATCATCTAATGATTTTTGCTAAACTCGTTTAATTAGGGTCTGAACAAATTAAATTTGGGTATGAAAAGACTTATCTAATGATTTTTTCTAAACTTGTTTAATTAGCGTATTGAATTAAATTTTATTAATAGAAAAGTTTGTTGTGAATATTTTTCATAAAAAAATTGCAAGAAGTTTCCTGCATATTTTTAAATTCCACATTAACTAATTACCCACGAAGGTATTACCTACCGATCAAAATTCATAGAAAAAATGGCAAGAAAATCTTTTCCTACAAATTTTTGTAAGAAATTTGAAAAAAAAGTGACATGAAATATTGGAAATTTTAGTAGTATATTAAATATAATATTTTAATTTATTATTTTATAAATATAACTATTTAAAACCTATTTTATGTACATATCATTAATGCTATTTTTTATTAGATAAAATTAATTAATTTTTACATACTAAAAAGAAGAATAATATTTAATAGTAAGAAAATTGATGTTATTATTTAATATAAAAATGATAAATATAATTTTTTATTGATAATTGTTTCAAGACAAAATAATTTCATCAAAGTTATTTTTATACTTTATTATCAATAAAAATATATTATTTTTTAAATATAATTATCTTAAAAATAAAAATAAAATAAAATTTTCAAAATTTAATTTCATAAATGTCTAAGTAAATTGAATTAGTAAAGTAAATTACCTAAATATAAAAAACTATTATTTGGACGGCTGTCAACCAATAAAATTGAATTAGTAAAGTAAATTACCCAAATATGATCTGCAAAATGACCGGCATGACCCTCTCGACCTATCCCTCAGATGAGACGTAGTTGGTTCGGTTAATTCTCTCAACCTATTATTAGATACAACAAATGGGTTCCTTAAATGTTCTATGATACTATGATCAAACTTTTTCAAAAAATAATTTTCCTTCCTAAATATAGATTGATGTAATAAAGTTGAGAATAAAGTTATCCATTTTGCCAAAACTGAGGATGTAAGGCCCACTTATATTATGTCTTATTTAAAAAAAGGGCCACTCCGAAACAGATGGACCTAGGGCTAGCTCAAAGGATACAATCGAACCCCAAGTCTGTCCTAACTCACTTTTCCTGCTCATTCTCAGAAAACCTTAGAGCTGCAGCCATCTCCCGCTCTGCTAGGGTTTAGTGTCACCTTGGTCAAGCGAGTTCGAACCAGTGCTTTCCTCTCCACGTAAGTATTTCCCTCAATCGTGCTTGCAATTTTTGCTACTGTTGCTCTGGGTAGCTCATGTCTCTACTGCCTTTTCCTTTTTTCAGCTCCTTAAGTCGTCCCTGAGCTAGCATCAGAGCTGTTGTGCTAAATAACTTTGGTCTAGGAGTCTTCGGCTAAACCCTTCTAGGTAAGGGAAGCTAAATCCTTCTGAATATTCCATGAAATCTACCTGTTTTATGTCTGTTTCGTGATTGAATGTATTGTGTGTGAATATGTGTTGTTGGGGTTACATGTTTGAACTGCTTGGATGCTGTTGTGGGACTGTTGCACGAGAGAACAATGGTGAGCACTGATTTTCTCGCCCAAGTGAGTATGTCTCGCCTAAGCGAGATTAACAGAGGCTCGCCCAAGCTATTTTCCACGAGTAGTCACCCAGACGACCAATGCGTGTAAGGCCACTGTACTGGAAGTCGAGCTCTCGCCTAGGCGAAAGGAGCTCGCCTGAGCGAGAGTCCTTCTCGCCTGAGTGAGACCTTTCTACTTGAGTGAGAAGTTGGATGAGAATGTGGTTGGCCCTGATGTTTCTCTGATCTAAAATGTTGACTCTATGCTTGTATGGATATTACTTCTAAGATATGAATGGAGTGACTTTTATGAATAAGATGGTGTATAAGTTGTGATTCATGAGTTTTAACATGATGTGAGCATGATGTTTGTATGAGATGATTCATGGAATTATAATGATGAGTTTGGTATGGGTTTGACATGAGACATGAGTGAAGGTTGGTTAATGAATATGGCATGGTGTCGGTATGAAATACACTTTACATTCGTGGTTTGGGAAGGATGAATGGAATGGATTCAACATGGAATACAAATGAGAATGGATTTTAAGGGTGGCACGATATATATATATATATATATATATATATATATATATATATACATATGCATATTAAATATTACTTGTTTTGTTTATGATTGGTCCATGGTTAGTGCGTAATTCCTTGAAATCTCTAGGTGGGGTTCAAGGTCGCGCTTCAGTGGTCGAGACGTAATTCCATGGCCCCTATTAGTGGGTGTCCATGGTGGTGCCCCATCTATATAATTTGGTAAGGATTCAAGGTAAGTTGCATCCTGCACTCCAAGGAGTCAGTTAGTCTCACTTAGAGCGGACTGACTCTTGTGGTGAGAGTAGCAGGAGGCCTGAAATTCATTAAGGGCTAACCTTGTGTGTGAGGGATTGATTCATTGTAACACTTGTAACACATAGCTCGGGGGTGAGCAACTCGGGGGTGAGCAGAGGTATCCACCACAAGTGCAAGCATCCGCTGAATCCGACCAGATTATATGTAATCCGGATGAGTCGAGTCGAGTCTTAGTGTATTGACTGAAAGGTCATAACATGCTTGGATGATGTATGTATAATGGACTGTTATGGTATACCTGATTGCATGATAGAACTACTTTTGGCTCTAGCTTACCCTTCTACTTTGTTGTGTGTTCTGCTGTGTGGTTCTCTCTCTTGCGATGATCATCAACTTGTTGATGTGAGCAGATGCGAGGAACACCCATGGCCAATAGGGAGGTGATGGTTCCGTTGCTTAGTCGACTGGACTTCGATTTTTCTTTTTATGCCTTTTGCTAGGGTTATGACCCATGTATTATTTGATATGTACTGTGTTTCTGATTACTTTAGACCTTATACTTTGTCTTGTTTGGCATCGTGATGTGCCCTAGGATTCTCTTTTCATAACTCTTGGATATTTTTAGGGAGTGAGTCCCTACTTCGCATCTCTGCTTTTATTATTATTTGTGTGACGTGTCATTGAAGTAAGTTTATTTATTTAAATGGGACGTTACAGAGGAAAAATAATTCAAATGACAAAAAAAAAATCATCATTTGGGACAGGTGTCAATGAGATTAGGTCAATAAGATAAATTACCTAATGGTGAGATTTCTTAGATATAAATTGATGATGACTTTCCTTTATGTTATTTTTATACTTTTATTTAAACTATTAAGATTATTTTATTATTATTGTGTTAGAAAATGATTACTCAAATATTACTAATAATAATATAAATATGAAATAATATAATAATAATTATTAAATCAATAATAATACTAAGACAATATATAAAACAATGAATATTAATCAGATATCAACAAATATAATAACAATAAAAAATAAAAAATAAACAAGGTAAGGAATAGAAATATCCTGGGTTGAGGCACGCATAGTGCTATCCTTAGAGGGAAAACGCCCCTACTGCACAAGGCTAAACAAATACACAATCATATGTGTTTCAAATCATAAGCTTTCTCTCCCAAGATACAACAACCCGTCAGATCGATCGAGTGCAGCGAAGGATCTCCGAACCTTATGAACACCCATTGTCTTAAAGATAATATAGAGAAGAAAATAAGAACACTTTTAAGAAAAATTCTAGAGTTTGTTGTCTCTGTTATTGTTGTTGTTTTCTTCCCCATGCACCTAGGTGGTATTTATAGGTAGCAAAAGGAGTCAAAGGAGTAAAGTATAATAAAAAATATAGCTGTTAATCATAAAACACATTAACCCATAAATTAAAGGTCTATAAAAACATGAGTAACAGTAGAATTTTTATTTTAATTATTTATTTTTTAAATTATATTAAAATATTTATAACAA